>ERZ780053.75-NODE-75-length-46005-cov-10.2284_pt1 | contig 46005 bp, 30 predicted proteins | sample MGYA00511088_ERZ780053 | MGnify/ENA primary metagenome ERZ780053 (study PRJEB29588, sample SAMEA2150866) | human gut metagenome | biome: human gut; feature: human-associated habitat; material: faeces | place: Denmark | collected 2008/2010 ...
AATAATACATAGCAGACGAGCAGGCCGGCATTCAACGCCGGTCTGCCCGTTTTTCATATGTTTCTCGCTGAATTTGGCCCCACAAGGTTCATATCCAGCAGCGTTTCCACCGGCACTTCAAAAAGCTGCGCGATTTTCTCCATGTGCTCCGGCGGATAGAGGTCCTTGCCGTATTCCTCATAGTGGACGTAGGTGCTCCGGTCTATCCCAGCGTAGTCTGCAACGTCTCTCTGCCGCAGTCCTTTCTGGTAGCGAAGCCAGCGCAGCTTGTCCGCTGTTTCGGTGATTTCTGAGAAGTCCGAGAACTGCAAATTGAACTTCTCCGCGTCCTGAAACTTGTGCGGCAGTATCACCGGAAATTGAAGAATCTGGAGCGGGGCTACCTTTACTGCACCCGATACATTGGAAATCAGAATATAGCAGCGGACTCCCACTCTCGCCAGCAGGCGCCATTTTGCCTCAAAAGGCACCCGTTCCGCTACCTGCAAGGCCGTTTCTTCTGTTAGGTTAGTATAGCATTAAAAAGGAACCCAATGGAAGAATCTAAAAAAATATTGGATCGGTGATGCACCTGATTGGACAGGCGTGATACATAAACAGGCAACCAGGAAGTCCCTTTTTTGAACAGGGCCAGATCGTCCAGGCAGCATGATCTAAACGGGATGGCCCCCCTACGCACTCATCGGAAACAGTTGTATATCCGGCTCGGCTGGGATGTTTTTGTAGAATAAGCCAATAACACAGCAGCCCTCACGGCATAACCGTGAGGGCTGCTGTGCAGCTATATGTCCTCGGGCTTGGAAATGGCCGCAAAGGACTTTTTTTCATTTTGTTCATCAAGGGAGAGGATGCGCACCTCCAGACCGGTAATATAATTATCCGGGTGTCCCTCGCAGCACTGATCCACGATGTTGGGGGTGATAACACAGTCATCCACCGGCAGCTTCCGGCGGCGGGCTTCGTCAAACAGGCGGTCGATGGAGTCCTGAATGGTAAGATAGGGCCCGTAGTGATAGCCGCAGAGATAGTCCCCGGCGGGGATATAGGAAACAGGCTGGTCGGCCATCAGGTCCGGCAGGCGGCGGGCCTCGGCGGGAGTATCTTCATAGAGATAGGCACCGAACCATTTTCTCTGTCCCTGATAAAAGCCTACGGTGGGATAGAAGTAAAACAGCTCATGGGTAAAGAGGTTGATTTCCTCGCCGATGTGCAGAAAGGCCCGGCGCGGGAAGGAGCGGACATAGAATTTATCCCGCTGGCTGACCGCCTGTTCCCTCTCGATAAACTCCACCTTCTGCTGGATGATTTGGATGGTGGCATTCAGCTCATCGCATTGACGGCGCAGCTGCTGCGCCTGCCGGGAGAGCATTTGCAGGTTATCACGAAGACCGTTGCTGTGGAGAAAAGCCTTGATCTGGGCAAGGGAGTAGTCCAGTCGCCGCAGGTATCGGATTGTGGCCAAGGGATAGACCTGATCGAAGTGGTAAAAGCGGCGGTTGTTTTCGCTGTTGCGCACCTGCGGCACCAGCAGGCCCTTGGCGTCATAATGGCGCAGCAGCTGGACATCCATGTTGAAAATGTCGGCAAGCTCCCCGATGGTCAAAAATTCTTTCATAAAAAACCTCCCATTTTTCCGGGGTATAACAGCAGGATTTTGTGAGAACACCAGAAAATCCGGAAAAATCAAAATTAGGGCTTGAACCTATAACAGTTATAGGTTGTAGGGTGAGTATATCATTTTTGAAGCAGCTTGACAAGTATCTGGATGGAGGGATCTCATGCAAACCTATTTGAAAAATGGCTACATCGTCTCCATGGATCAGCAGGACACCGTTTTTGACGGCGGCGGCGTGCTGGTGGAGGATGACCGCATTACGGCGGTCGGTAAGGTTGACCCCAGGCTGGTGAAGCCCGACGCGGAGGTCATTGACCTGCAGGGCAAGTATGTACTGCCCGGGTTTGTGAACACTCACGTACACACCTCCCAGCAGATTTCCCGCGGAGTAGGCGATGATGTTGATTTCATCTGCTGGCTTCATGACCGGATGTGGCCCTTTGAGAGCAACATGACGGAGGAGGACTCCTATGTATCCACGCTGATGACCAGCCTGGAGCTGATCCGCTCCGGCGTAACCTCCTTTGCTGAGCCCGGCGGACAGTTCGTCTCCGGCATGGCCCGGGGCACGGCGGAGTCCGGCCTGCGCGGCAAGCTGGCCAAATCCGTGATGGACTGCGGCGACGGCCTGCCGGAGATCTGGCAGCGCACCATGGAGCAGGAGCTGGAGCAGCAGGTGGTGGATCTGGAGAAATTCCACAATACCGCCGACGGAAGGGTACAGGTTTGGTTTGGCCTGCGCACCATTTTCAACAACACCGATGAGTTGTGCGTCCGCACCAAGGAACTGGCGGATAAATACGGCGTCGGCATCCACATGCATGTGGCTGAGGCCAAGGAGGAAAAAGAATATACCTACGCCCGCTGGGGTGAGGGCACGGTAAAGCATCTGGAGCGGCTGGGCGTGCTGGGTAAGAATTTGCTGGCCGTTCACACAGTATGGCTGACGGACGAGGAACTGGAACTATTTAAGAAGCGGGAGGTAAAAATTTCTCACAACCCGGCTTCCGCCATGCGCGTGCTGGGCTTTGCACGGATCCCGAAGATGCTGGCTATGGGGCTGCGGCCCTCCATCGGTACGGACGGCGCGTCCTCCTCCAACCACATGGACATGGTGGACGAGATGTGGCTGACCAGCCTGATCCACAAGGGCTGGCGTCTGGACCCCACGGTGGTTCCCTCGCAGGATATTCTGCGGATGGCCACCAAGTGGGGCGCCCGCGCACTGCTGGACGAGGACCTGTACGGCAGTCTGGAATGCGGCAAGAAGGCGGATCTGATTGTCATTGACCCCCACGGTCCGTCGATGATGCCGGTGAACGACAAAATCGCCGCCCTGGTAACGGCCATGCATTCGGCCAATATCCAATCCACCATGTGCGACGGCAAGTGGCTTATGCGGGACCGGAAGATCCTGACCCTGGACGAGGAGGCCATCCTGAAGGAGGCCTGCGACCGGGCCAAGGCCATCTATAAGCGAGCGGGCATTGAGCTGCCGGACCGCTTCCCGGTGGTGAAGGTTTAAAGGGTTTCCAACGGTGCGGGGCACCAGAACATAGAAGCAGCAAGCGGAATTATGCGTTTAGTATGGAGGTACAGCATGAATCAGAAATTACTGTCCGTTGCGAAGGGTGAGACTCCGGCCGATCTGGTGATCCGGAACGGCAAGGTGGTCAATGTCTATTCCGGTGAGATCTATGAGGGCGGCGTGGCCATCTGCGGCGACACCATCGCTGCCGTGGGCGATGTGGAATACTGTATCGGCGAGGGCACCTGGGTGGTGGACGCGGAGGGAAAGTATCTGACCCCCGGCTTCCTGGACGGACATATCCATCCGGAAAGCTCCTCGCTGGCCATCCGGCCCTTTGCCGAGGCGGTGCTGGCACACGGCACCACCGGCATTATGACGGACCTGCACGAGGTGGGCGTGGTGTCCGGGCTGGAGGGCATCGAGGCCATCCTGAAGGAGGCCGAGGCCACAGACCTGAAAATTTATTTCGTGGTGCCGTCCCACGTGCCGTTTTCCCCCAATCTGGAGACCAGCGGCGGGCGCTTTAATCCGGAGATCATCCGCAAGGCCCTGAAGCGTCCGGACGCGGTGGGCCTGTCCGAGTGTGTCGGCCCCTATATCACAGCCGGGTTCCCCGATCTGCTGGAGTCCTTTGACACCGCGCTGTCCATGCCCGGCAAGACCCTGCAGGGCCATCTGCCGGATATGTACGGCCCGGCCATGAGCGCCTGCATTGCCGCCGGTGTGTCCACCGACCATGAGTCCTTCTGCGAAAAGGATGTGTTCGAGCGGCTGCGCAACGGCTGCCACCTGATGATGCGCGAGGGCAGCGCCGCCCGGAATATGCCGGTGCTGCTGAAGACCGTGATGGAAAATCATCTGGACACCGCCATGGTCAGCATCGTCACCGACGACCTGCACACGGTGGACCTGCAGGAGCGGGGCCATCTGGACGACTCGCTGCGCACGGCCCTGGGCATGGGTCTGGACTTTGTCAAGGCCATTCAGATGGTCACCGTCAACTGCGCGCGGGCTTTCAATCTGGACCGGGAAATCGGCGGACTGGCACCCGGACGCCGGGCAGACGTCAATATCACCACCGGTCCGGAGGATTTCCGCGTGCTGACCACCTTTGCCGGCGGCCGCCAGATCACAGACAACGGCAAGCTGTTGGTACACTATGAGACGGCAGAGCATGAGACCTGCGTGCTGAACACCATGCATCTGAAGAACCCCATCACGGCAGACAGCTTCAAGATCCATGCCCCTGCAGGCGCCAAGAAGGTGAAGGCGCTGGTGATGGATACGCTGCCCTACATACCCTTCACCAATCGCCGGGATGTGGAGCTGCCGGTTGTGGACGGCGTGGTGCAGTGCGATGTGGAGCAGGATGTGCTGTATATTGCCCAGGTAGAGCGTCACGGCAAGAACGGAAATGTGGGCAAGGCCTTTATGGGCGGCTTCCATATCCGGGGCGGCGCCATGGCCTCCTCCGTGGGTCATGACAACCACAACATCATTGTCATGGGTGACAGCTTTGAGGACATGGCGCTGGCGGTGAACCGCTGCGTGGAGCTGGGCGGCGGACAGGTGATCGTCCGGGACGGCAAGGTGGCCGCCGAGGTGGCATATCCCATCTGTGGCTTGCTGAGCGACCTGCCCCTGGATGAGCTGGCGGAGAAGAAGAAGGAGCTGAACCGGGTGGCCCATGAAATGGGCACGGAAATCGCCATTCCCTTCATGTTCCTCAGCTTTATCTGTCTGGCGGCGATCCCTGCTTACGCCATCACCGACTGCGGATTCATTGATGTGGTGCAGCAGAAGGTCATCGACCCCATTCTGGAGGTCGTGGAATAAAACCGATTCCCCCAAAACCCAACTTGCAAAAGAGCACAGAGAGGAGCAACATGAAAAACGATTTTTTTAAGCTGAAGGATCACGGTACCACCGTCCGGCGGGAGGTGCTGGCGGGTATCACCACCTTTATGACCATGGCCTATGTGCTGGCAGTGCAGCCCTCCGCCATCTGCGGCTTCGGCCCCGATCCCTATATCACGGATATAAACGGCGTGGTAATCAGCAAGTCAGCGCTGCTGGTGATGTGCGCACTGGTCAGCGGCATCATCACCCTGTTTATGGGCCTGTATGCCAATCTGCCGCTGGCGCTGTCTACCGCTATGGGCAGCAACTTCATTCTTGGCGGGCTGGTCAACAGCGGCACGGTGTCCTTTGGTTGGGCCATGGCGCTGCTGCTGTGCTCCGGTATCCTGTTTATCCTGGTAACGGTGCTGGGCGTGCGGAAAATGGTGGTGGACCTGCTGCCGAAGAACCTGAAGATCGCCATACCGACCGCCGTGGGCTTCTTCATTGCCTATCTGGGCTTTAAAAACACCGGCCTTGCCACTTTCAGCGACAGCGGTCTGGCTTTGGGCGATTTTACCCAGCCTGCGGTGCTGCTGGCCTTGATTACCCTGGCAGTGATGGGCGTGCTGACGGCCTACAAGGTGCGCGGCGCTATTCTGATCGGCATCATTGTCGGCACCGTCATCAGCATCCCCATGGGCGTGTCCACGCTGCCCGCCACGCTGGTGTCCCTGCCGGATATGAGCGAAATCGGCAACCTGGTGCTGTGCTACGACTTCAAGTCCGTGCTGGCAGACATCCCCGGCGCGCTGGTATGGATCTTCATCCTGTTCACCAGCGACTTCTTTGCTACCTTCGGCGCACTGATCGCCGTGGGCGCCCAGACCAATATGCTGGATGAGAATGGCAACTTCCCCCAGATCGAAAAGCCCTTCCTGGTGGATGCCGTTGGCACGGTGGTGGGCTCCGGCACCGGATGCACCACCATCTCCACCTTCATTGAATCCACCATCGGCGTGGAAGCAGGCGGCCGCACGGGTTTGACGGCGATCGTCAGCGGCGGGCTGTTCCTGGTGTGCATTTTCCTGTCCCCGCTGTTTCTGATGATCCCCACTGCCGTGACCGGCGTGGCGCTGATCTTCGTGGGCTTCTCCATGCTGTCGGGCTTTACGAAGCTGGACTTCTCCGACTTCAAGAGCTGCTTCGGTCCCTTTGTAATGATCCTGTTCGGCACCTTTACCGGCGACATTGCTGCGGCAATCTGCCTGGGCGTGCTGACGGACGTGCTGATCAAGGTGCTGACGGGCGATGCAAAGAAGGTCCACCCGGTGCTGTATGTGCTGTGCATCCCGCTGGTGCTGTACTTCATCGTGTAAATAATCGGATAACAAGTCAGCTTTCCGGCATACCTGGATGAGCAGGTCTGATTGTGCGGAGTAGCGCAGCGTAAGCTGCGCTACTCCGGTTTTTATTGGGATACGTACGTGGTTATAAAAATGGATGCATCGGTCAATCACGCCGTTCGTTCTTTAGAATGCCTCAGGTTTATGTGTAGATTACTGCCAATTGCGTTTCAATATCCCACTTTTGAGATACAGTATACTCTTTTCTGAGGATTTGATCGGGTGGAGTTTCCCGCGCTTTGTCAGGTCAATAATGTTTTGCCGGGAGCAACCCAAGATCTCGCATCGTGTTGCGAAACTCTCTAATTTCAAAAACGGTCTTCGTGCAAGACTCTCACGCATAGATTGTTCGTATACTTTGGCAGCACTTTTGCTTCTCAATTTCCGCTCAACGTCAACACTATAAGGGCTTGGGATACTCCCAAAATTGCCGCGTGTCCGGATAGCGGCTGTGCTTGCTATTCTCCCAAATCTCATATCCGCAGATCATGGTGTCCCCGCTTTTTCGAAAGCGGGGACATTTTTTCTTCTCCGATACTTAAAAAACGACAGAGAAATGTCCGTTGTATCCAGAAGCTGCCCTGTTCCATGGAGCAGAAGCTGGAACTGGTAGACGCCGCCGTGAAGCATCTGAAAGCGCAGCAATAATACATAGCAGACGAGCAGGCCGGCATTCAACGCCGGTCTGCCCGTTTACTGCTATGGTTATGTCTGTCTGAAATACTTTTCCCATGTGGATTTGAAAATCTGCTTCCGATTCTGCTCCCACTGTTTCAGGCTGCCGAGGCTGACGCCCAGCTTGTCCGCAATTTCCGTGATCTCAGATGCGTCCGAAAACCGCAGATTGAACTTCTCAGCATCCAAAAACTTATGTGGAAGGACGACCGGGAACTTGAGAATTTGAAGCGGCGCAACTTTTAACGTACCTGCAACATTCGCAGCCAATACATAGCTGCGGACTTTCAGGCGGCAGAACATAGACCATTTTGCCCCAAAAGGTTCATGGTTTTCCACCTCAACTGCTGCTTGTTCCGTTACGTTAGTATAGCATTTTCAATACATCTTGACGCATAAGTTGCCAGGCGGATCTTTTTATCGGGCCGAAAGGTGTTCACCGCCTTGATCAGGCCGATGGTGCCGATGGAGATCAGGTCCTCCTGATTGCTGGCCTGGGTATAATACTTTTTGATGATGTGCGCCACCAGGCGGAGATTGTGCTCCACCAAGCGGTTGCGGGCGGACAGATCGCCCTGGGCCCACTGCTCCAAGCACTCCCGCTCCTCCTGCCGGGACAGGGGACGGGGAAAGGAGCCGGGATTACCGGACAAATGCAGGGTCAAAAACAGGCTGTTGGACAGCAGCAGCAATGCCGCCGATAACATAGGTCATCCCTCCTTCACGGCAATCCTATGCCCGGAGGGGATGGTCCTATGTAACAAGAGGAATCGTCAAAAACAGCGCTGAAAGGCGGACGGCCTTGCGGTCGTCCGCCTTTCAGCGCACATAGGTATAAACGATTACAGGTTTTCCGGTCATTTTCTTGGCCGGCGCGGCTTACTCCCCGCCGGTTTCATCTTTGGGGGCGGCAGGCTCATCGTCCAGGGGCTCCGCCTGTGCGGACTCCGGGGCGTCGTCCCGGGACCCCGCCGCTTCGGTCTCTGCCGGGGCCTCAGCCACCGCAGCGGCAGCAGCCTCCCGGGCAGCCACCTGGTTCACATACAGGTCCTCAGGCCGGTGGGGGTGGAGCTTGATGTTGTAAAACAGCACCGCCAGAGCGGCGATCATCAGCACCAGGCTCAGCACCTGGGACACCCGGATGGGCTGGCCGGCGATGGTCCAGTTGAACAGATACAGGCTGTCGGTGCGCAGGCCCTCGATCCAGAAGCGGCCCACGCCGTACCACAGGAAGTAGAAGCAGGTGTTCTCACCGTCGAACCGCCTGGCCTTGGATACCACAAAAACGATCAGCAGCAGGCCGATGAGGTTCCACAGGCTCTCATACAGGAAGGTGGGATGTACCTCCACCAGCTCCCCGGCAGTGGTGGTCAGCTGCATGCGCCAGGGCATGGTGGTTTCCGCACCAAAGGCCTCGCGGTTCAGGAAATTGCCCCAGCGGCCGATAGCCTGGCCGATGAGCAGCCCCATGACCACCAGGTCCATCATGGCCCCCAGCTTGATATGGCGGCTGCGGCACAGGATAATGGCCACGATGACCACAGCGATGACGCCGCCGTAGATGGCCAGGCCGCCGTCCCAGATGGCGATGGCCTTGGACCAGCTGAACCGGCCCTCGTGGTCCTTGAACTGGCTGAGATAGAACAGAACGTAATAGATCCGCGCGCCGATGATGCCGCAGGGAATGCCCCACAGCAGCCCGTCGATCAGGTCATCCTCGCGGATGCCGTATTTCGTGCGCTGGCGCATGCACCACCACAGGGCCACCAGCATGCCCAGGGCGATGAGGATGCCGTACCAGTAGATGCCGTTGCCGATGTTGATGGCCTTGGAGCTGAGGGTAATGGTCCAGTCGCCAAAAAGCCCCGGAAAGCGGATGGGGCTGTCGGTCATGATCTTCATAGTGTCACTCCTTGCTCAGAAACTGGCACCTATTATACCGCAGACGGCGCAGAATGAAAAGCCCTTTTTTTCCGGGCAGCGCCTGCACGCGTACCCCCCTTACCCCTTGATGATCTCCACCACTTCGCCGATATACATACGGTGGACGGGCTCGTCCTTATAAAAGGCGTCCCGGACCTCCTGGGGGATCTGCTCCAGGTCCAGGTCCTGGCAATAGATCTTGCGGCAGACCAGGGTAGTCTCCGCCTGACGGAAGGTGATGCCCCGGGGCAGGAGCTCCGGGGTCAGACCCGCCGCCGCCACCTTGTCGCCGTCCCGGCCGGAGGTGCTGCCCAGCAGGGACAGGGCCCTGCGCTGCTCCTCCGGGTAAAAGCTGACGGTGAAGTAGTCGCTCTCCTCCATGAATTCAAAGGTATAGCGGTTCTTTTTCACATACACTGTGGCCACCGGGCGTTCCCACAGGGTGCCCAGGCCGCCCCAGCTGATGGTCATGGTGTTGTAATGCTCCGGGGTCCCCGCCGTGACCAGGGCCCACTGCTTGTCGAATTTGGTAAATACGTCCGCTTCCAGGTGCATCATACCGGCACGCTCCTTCATTATAAAGTAAGGCCATTGTATCACACCCCGCCCCCCGGGGCAAGACGGAGATTTCCGGCACCCGCAAAAAGGGCGGACGCCGGTGCCCGCCCCCACAGGCCCTCTCAGTCACCTTCGGTGACAGCTCTCCCAGAGGGAGAGCCAAGTCCGTAGGGCCCGCTGCCCTCAGCGGGCCGCGTTATCAGGGGGTAATTCTTGCGGTGTCATTGCGAGGAGCGAAGCGACGTGGCAATCCGTTCCTTATGCGTTCGACAGGCCCAGGGAAAACGGATTCCCACGTCGGCCCGATGGGTCTCCTCGGAATGACATATCAAGAAGATTATCGGTAGCTGACGGCGGGGCACATGGGCCCCGCCCCACGGGTGTTCTATCAATAGGCGCTTCGTAGGGGCCGACGTCCCCGGCGGCCCGCAAAAAGGGCGGACGCCGGCGCCCGCCCCGATCTTTATCCGAACAAAAGGATGCACCACCAGATGGCGCCGATGACAGATACCACCAGCCCCAGCAGGAGCATGATGCCCCGGGCCAGGTCCGTGGCCTGGAGCTTTTCCGAGTTGTGATAGAAAAAGCCCAGCAGAAATTTGTCCAGGGCGATGGCGGGCTTCAGCAGCAGGGGGAGCACCAGGCCCAGCAGCAGGAACAGCCCCGCCGTGAGAAATTCCCCGGGCCGCCCGGCGATGCGGGTCTGGTGATTGCCCAGGGCCATGCTGTACAGCGCGTTATCAGTCAGGCCCGGGCTGAACCCGGCCTTCTCCTGCACCAGGGTGCTGATGGACCAGCTGTCACCCGCTGTCATGAACGTTCCGGTGGCGGCGTTGTAGGTGACGTTGCGGACCACACCGTCCATGGCCATTTCCGCCGCCCGATAGGAGCCGTTTTCCGCCAGGGACAGGGTAAACTCCGCCGTCTGCCCCGTGGGGGACTGAATGCGCAGGTGGTTGTCCTCCGTCACCTCCACCGTGGAGCAGCCCGGGCGGGTATAGGTCCTGCCCTGTTCCCCGGCGGTCATGCGGTAAAAGCCGCCGTAGTTCCACACGCCGGGGCGCAGGCCCCACACCAGGGCCGAGACCGCCAGGAGCACCGCGGCGGCCAGTTCGATTTTCCAGATGATGCTTTTCATGATGGATTCCCTCACCTTTCCAGCGAATTTCCGTCTGTTGCAGCTGTGGTTCTCTGTACAATTATGTTACTATATTTATGCACAATTGTCAACGAAAAAAAATATTTTCGATTTAGTATTTACCCTCCTTCGCGGCAGCCATTTACCGGAAATCTTCTTGATATGTCATTTCGAGTCAGCCGCAGGCTGGTGCGGCGATCCGTTTTCCCGGCGCATCAGTGCCTATTTCCTCCCATAACCGCCGCCTCTTGTCTTTTCCTGCCCTATGTGGTAAAATGGCAAAAACATCGAAAAGGAGCTGAGTGCGTGACGGACTATCCCACTTCCCTGCTGCCGGACCGCGGCAGATGCACCGGCTGCGGCGCCTGCGCCAGCGGCTGCCCCAAGGGGGCCATCCATATGCTGCCGGACCGGGAGGGGTTCCTGTACCCCACCGTCACCGATGCCTGCATCCAATGCGGCCACTGCGCCCATATCTGCCCCGTTCTGAAGCAGCGGGAGCCCCGGCCGGAGCCGGCGGTGTTCGCCGCCTGGAACCCGAATCCCGCCGTGCGCCAGACCTCCACCGCAGGCGGCGTATTTCCCCTGCTGGCGGAGTATATCCTGGACGAGGGCGGCGTGGTGTTCGGCGCGGCCCTGGACCAGGAGCTGCGGGTGCGGCACATCGCCGTAAAGGACAAGGCGGAGCTGCCCCGGCTCCAGGGGGCCAAGCCCGTGCAAAGCGACCTGGGCGACAGCTTCCGCCGGGTGCGCCACTATCTGGACCAGGGGCGGCGGGTGCTGTTCTCCGGCACCCCCTGTCAGGTGGACGGCCTGTATCACTTCTTAGGCGAGCATCCGGAGCGGCTGCTGACCTGCGACGTGGTGTGCAGCGGCGTGTCCTCCCCGGGGGTGTGGGGCCAGCTGGTGCGGTCTATGGCGTATATCAAGCGGCAGCCGCCGGTGGACGTGTGCTTCTGCGGCAAGCTGCCCGGGGAAAAGGACCGGCGATTCCGTGTCCGCTTCGCCGGAGGCGCCCAGTATGACGCCCCCTTCGGCAAGTCCGATTTCGGCCGGGGTCTGCGGCAGCGGCTGTTTCTGCGCCCGGCATGCCACCGGTGTCCCTATACCAGCACCGACCGCCCGGCGGACTTGACCCTGGGCATATACCGGGACCCGCCCAAGGACTTCCACCCGGAGGTACCCCGGTACAGCATTTCCCTGCTGCTGGTGAACAGTGCCAAGGGCGCCCACTATTTCGACACACTGCCCCTGAAGCGGGAAAAGCTGACCCTGGACCAGGCGGTAGCCTGCGCCGGGGCTCTGTCGGCTCCCCAGGAAGCCTCCGGGAGCCGGGAGGACTTTTTCGCGGCCTTCTGTCAGCAGCCCTTCCAGCAGGTGCGCAACCGGTTTCTGTCCGCCTCTCCCCTGCCCCAGCCCCTGGAGCGGCTGCGTCAGCTGCTGAAGCATCCCAAGGAGAAGTGATTTTATGGAAACACTGATGCACACCTGCTGCGCGCCGTGCTCCGTGTCCTGCATCCACCAGCTGCGGGGCGAGGGCATCGAGCCTGTCAGCTTCTGGTATAATCCCAATATCCACCCCTATCAGGAGTACAAGGCCCGGCGGGACACGCTGATGGCCTATGCCCCGGCCATCGGCATGAAGCTCATCGTCCGGGAGGATTACGGCCTGCGGGATTTCTGCCGGGCCGTGTGCGGCGACATCGACCACCGGTGCGGCCACTGCTACCATATCCGCCTGTGGGAAACGGCACGGTATGCGGCGGAGCACGGCTATGCCAGCTTCACCAGCACCCTGTTCGTCAGCCCCTATCAGAACCACGAGCTGCTGCGGCAGACGGCTCAGGCGGCGGCAGAGGCATACGGGGTGGAGTTCCTGTACCGGGATTTCCGTCCCGGATTCCGGGCAGGCCAGCAGGAGGCCCGGGAGCGTGGCTTTTACATGCAGAAATACTGCGGGTGCGTGTTCAGCGAGGAGGACCGCTACCGCAAGCAGCTCGACCGGGATCTGAAGAATCCGGAAAAGATCATTGGATAACAGCAGCCCCGCCGGTCACCCGGCGGGGCTGTTGTTATTCATTTTACAGGTGAAGCAGCTCCTTGTAATAGGGCCACAGGCCGGTTTTCTCCGGGCAGAAGGGGGCCAGCTGGCACAGGTCCGTGCCGGGGAAGTCATTGCCCTCGATGATGGCCGGGCCGTCGGGGCCGATGGCCATATCCCAACCCACATGGCCCACCTCCGGGATCTCCCGGGCGGCCTCACAGGCCATGGCCTTGGCCTCCTCGATCATGGGCAGCTGATAGCCCACCAGGGGGATGCCGGTGTCGGGGTGCCGGTCATAGACGTTGAAATAGTCGTCGGTGGCGGGGGAGCAGATCTTACCGGTGTCGATATCCACCCGGCAGAGGATGCCGCCCTGGCCGGAGTTGTCGCACACACCGCCGCCCCGTCCCATTTTCAGGGTGATATAGGCGATGTGCACCTGGCCGTCCACCAGGTCGGTGCAGATGCGCATGGTGTTCACGGACTGGGGATGCAGCCGCGCCATATCGGGATGCTGGGCCTGGACATGCTCCAGCACCACCAGCTTCTTCTCCCGGATATAGTCCAGCATGGCCGCCGGGGATTCAAAATCCTTCACATACAGCTTTTCCACGCCGTTGCCGCAGGAGCCGTGGTTGATCTTGGCAAAAATGGCCTCCTGGCCCTCCAGGAACCCAGCCATTTGTTCCACCGTAGCGGTCTCGCCGTTGAGGGTGGGCCGGCGGAGGTACTTGGCGAAGCGGACGTTAAAGAGCAGCTTATCGTCAAAATCGTCGTCGTGTGCCATATCATTCATGAGATTGCTGACCTTCTTGTTGCGCACCCGGGTGAGGTAGGTGTCCCGCTGGGCGCCGGTCATGTTGTAAAAGCCGAACATGGTGTAGTCATAATACCCTGCGCCGTACCGCACGGCGCACCACAGCATATCAAAGAAGGTGCGCACGTTGTTCTGTCCGCACTTCTGGTGCACCACGTCGATCATGTGGTTCATTTTCTTGAAGCGGACGCCGGTGAGCACCCGGGCCACATATCCGATCATTGCCATGGTAAAAACCTCCCATTTCTCGTTTTGCACTATCATATCACGCAGGCGGCGAAAATCCAATGCATTTTCCTGATGTCTGCCAAAAGCAGAACTGTTTTCAGTATACCACGCCGGAGCGCACGGCGCAAGAACAGCGTCAGATGAAGTATTTCTCCCGGCAGTAGCGGTACGGCGTGTCGGGAACGGTGGCCCGGTCATAGATGTTGGCGGAAATCACCAGGTCAGAGCCGCCGATGACCTCCTCATAGGTGTCGCACAGGACAAAATGCACGTTGGGGTCCTCCCGGAACAGGTCCATGATGCGCTGCTGGTGGTCGTGGTAGCGGATGAGCTTCAGCGTCACGTCCCGGCGATCCCCCTCCGCCCGCAGAGAGGCGATAAACGCCCGGATGCAGACGGTCATGATGTTCCCCAGGCCGATAAGGCCCACCGTTTCAAAGTCTGGCCGGGTGAACAGGCGGGCGGAGTGGGCAGCGGAGATGCCGGTGCGGAGGGTGGTGATATACTCGCCGTCCATCAGGGCCCGGAGGATGCCGGTGTCAGACTCATAGAGCAGGATATCGCCCATCATGCTGGAGCGGTCCTCGCCCCGCTTGATGCTGTGGCGGCCGATCATCTTCACCATGGCGATGTTGCCCCGCTCATAAATGCAGGGCATGACATTGTAATAGTCGCCGTCCTGCTGGGCGATGTGGATTTTGGGGGGCAGGGTGTAGCCGGACTTTTCCCGCAGGGCCTCGTCCACCCAGCGGATGAGCTCGCTGTCCGGAGTCTCGGCTGCAATGGCCCGGACGGCTTCATGGCCGGGTGGTACAGCCCACCCTTCCCAAGATATGCGGCCTGACATGCGCAGATATTATAGCAGAGTATTTTGGGAATTTCAATGGTTTTGTAGTCGATCCGCACGCTCAAAGTACAGAACTGCAATACATGTTGGGCAAGTGAATAAAATCAGCGAATTGATTGACAAATATTTTGCATTTCTGTATAATTCAGTAGGAAATCGCTGCAAAAGGAGTACTTGACTATGAACTGCCACGGCGGCTGCGCCAGGAACGCGAGGCTGAAGCAGGCCATTGACCGGGTGCCGAAGCGGAAGGTCATCGACCCGAAAGCGGACCCCCGGCTCATGGGCGCTCCGGGCATGCCCGCCAGAAGGAGATGACACACGGAATATGGACCAGCATACCCATTCCCACCCGCATGACCACGACCACCCCCATCCGCATACTCACAGCCATACCCAGACCAAGGCCGTTCTGAACCGTCTGTCCCGGGCCCAGGGGCACCTGGAGTCTGTGCGCAAAATGGTGGAGCGGGGCGAGGACTGCGCCGAGGTGCTGGTGCAGTTGGCGGCGGTGATCTCCGCCCTGAACAGCACCGGCCGGGTGATCCTCAAGGATCACATTGCCCACTGCATTGTGGACGCTGTGGAGTCCGGCGACAACGAGGCCGTGGAGTCCCTGAACCAGGCCATTGACCGGTTTATGCGGTAAAATTTGTGAACATTTTCCCAAAGCAATTGACATTTTTCAACATCGTGTCTATAATTTAGTATAGGATAGAGGATCGGCGGGGCCCCTGTCGCCTGGTGATGCAGGCGAGGTGCCGCCAGATCAAAAAGCAGCCGGAGGAGAAGGCTCCCCTGAATCCCGCCCAGCAGCTGACGTATGACATGGTCACCAAGGGCGCCGGCGCCGTGTGTCCCGAAAATCTCCGGCCGGTCATCGACTGGTACAATTCTGTGAAGTAAGGAGCGAGCTTATGGAAAAAGTAAAAAACGTCCTGCTGACCGGCGGCAAGGCCGCCCTGAACAGCGCCGTGGAGCTGGGCTGCAGCGTGGTGCAGCTGTTCACCCGCCTGGCCAATACCACCTGGGAGTTCGTGTGCGATAAGGTCCGCACCATGTCCCGGGAGCACCGCCGGATGCTGATGATCATCGCCGCCGCTGCCACCGGCGTTCTGGCCGTGGGCTCTGTGGTCCTGTGGCTGGTGCGCCGGAAAAAGTAAATTTCCTATCGTATTTTATAACAGAGCGGGGGGACGCAGTGCGTCTCCCCGCTGCTGACAGAAAAGAGGAGTCAATTTATGGAAAAAAAGGCATTCAAGGCGGAGTCGCAGCGGCTGCTGGACCTGATGATCCACTCCATCTACACCCATAAGGAGATCTTCCTGCGGGAAATCATCTCCAACGCCTCCGACGCCATCGACAAGCTGTGTTATCTGTCCCTGACAGACGAGAACGTGGGGCTCAAGCGGGAGGATTTCGCCATCACCCTGTCCGTTGACAAGGAAAACCGCACCCTCACCGTCAGCGACAACGGCATCGGTATGGACGCAGACGAGCTGGAGAACAACCTGGGCGTTATCGCCTCCAGCGGCACCTACCAATTCCGCCAGGGGCTGGACAAGGAGGCCGAGGCCGACGTCATCGGCCAGTTCGGCGTGGGCTTCTACTCCGCCTTTATGGTGGCGGACCACATCACCGTTATCTCCCGGAAATACGGCCAGGAGCAGGCGTACCGCTGGGAGTCCGACGGCCTGGAGGGCTACACCATCGAGCCCTGCACCCGGGACGCCGTGGGCACCGACATCATCATGCACATCAAGCCCGACGGCGACGAGGAGCCTGACGAATACGGTCAGTATCTCCAGGAATACGCCCTGCGCCGGCTGGTGAAGAAATACTCCGACTACATCCGCTTTCCCATTAAGATGATGATGCCCCACTCCCAGGTCAAGGAGGGCAGCCCCCAGGACAAGCCCGAATACGAGGAGGTCCTTGCGTGGGAGACCCTCAACAGCATGGTGCCCCTGTGGCAGCGGAAGAAGGCCGATGTCACCCGGGAGGAATATGACAAGTTCTATCAGGAGCGGTTCGGCGATCCCGCCGCGCCCCTGAGCGTTATCACCGTGTCCGCCGAGGGCGCCGTCACCTATAAGGCGCTGCTGTATATCCCCTCCCAGGCCCCCAGCCAGTACTACACCGAGGACTATAAGCCCGGCCTCCAGCTGTACGCCTCCGGCGTGATGATCATGGACAGCTGCGCCGACCTGCTGCCGGACTATTTCAACTTTGTCCGGGGTGTGGTGGAGTCTCCGGACCTGAGCCTGAACATCTCCCGGGAGCTGCTGCAGCATGACCGGCAGCTGAAGATCATCTCCGCCAATCTGGAAAAGAAGATCAAGGCCGAGCTGGAGCGGATGCTCCGGGACGATCGGGAGAAATACGAGACGTTCTACCGCAGCTTTGGCCGCCAGCTGAAGCTGTGCGCCCTGGACAACTACGGGGCCAGGAAGGAGCAGCTCCAGGACCTGCTGCTGTTCTACTCCTCCACGGAGAAGAAGCCCGTGACCCTGGCGGAGTACGTCTCCCGGATGCAGCCGGAGCAGAAGTTCATCTATTTCGCCTCCGGCGACACCGTGGACGCCATCGACCACATGCCCCAGACGGAGCTGCTGAAGGATCACAATATGGAGATCCTGTACTTCACCGACAAGGCCGACGAGTTTCTGCCGGACATGCTGCAAAAGTACCAGGACAAGCCCTTCCGCTCCGCCATTGACGGGGATCTGGAGCTGGGCGATGAGCAGAAGCCCGACGAGACCGACAGCCATCAGGAGAGCTTTGCCTTCCTGAAGGAAGCACTGGGGGATAAGGTGGACCAGGTGAAGGCATCCACCAGGCTCAAGACCCACCCGGTGTGCCTGTCCAGCGGCCAGGGCATCACCTTCGAGATGGAGAAGTATTTCACCGCCGTGCAGCCGGAGCTGGGCATGAAGGCCAAGCGCATTCTGGAGATCAACGTGGATCATCCCGCCTTTGCCGCCTTCGAGACTGCCCGGATCACCGACCCGGACAAGGCGAAAAAATACGCCCAGATCCTCTATAACCAGGCCTGCCTGATCGCGGGTCTGCCCATTGAAAACCCGTCCGCGTACACGGATCTGATCTGCTCGCTGTGGAAGTGAGCCATCATAAGCAATACGGAGCTCTCCGCCAGGAGAGCTCCGTATTGCTTAGCTTGTCAAAATTCCTTTTTGACAAGCTGAGCAAGCATTTTCAAAACTTTCATAAAAGTTCTGAAAATGCGGTGATTGAAAACGAAAGACGCCCCTGATGGGTTTCTTTCGTAACTATCTTCCTTTCCGAAGGCGGAGATGATCCCGCTTTTTTGACAGTCTCAAGCAATACGGAGCTCTCCTCCAGGAGAGCTCCGTATTGCTACGCATCGAAATGCGCCGGGACATCCTTCCATCCGGGGCGCCCTGTTGTTTTCTGTTAATCCAGCGCGTCGCGGCTTTCAAACACGTCGCGGACAGAGCCGTTCCGGTCGATCTCCGGCTCCGGAGCCGGGGCCTTGGCCATTTTCAGCTCCTGCCACTTGGCCTTGTCGATCAGCAGCTGCCGGGGCTTGGACCCCTCGAAGGGACCCACATAGCCCCGCTCCTCCATCTGATCCACCAGGCGGGCCGCCCGGGCATAGCCCAGCTTCAGCCGCCGCTGCAGCATGGACACGGAGGCCTGTCCCGTCTCCAGCACCACGTCCACGGCGGCGGTGAGCAGCTCGTCGTCGGGACTCTCCCCGGCAGGCTCCGGCGCACCGGCGGACTTGCCGCCGCCCTTTTCCTTCTCCTTCACCGCCTGCTCGATCTTGTCCATGACGTCCTGGGAATACTCCGCCTCGCCGCTCTGCTTCACATAGTCCACCACCCGCTCGATCTCCTCCGGGGTGATGAAGCAGCCCTGGACCCGGGTGGGCTTTCCGGCCCCCAGGGGGGCATACAGCATGTCGCCCTTGCCCACCAGCTTCTCCGCGCCGGTGGTGTCCAGGATGATCCGGGACTCCAGGGACGAGGCCACGGCGAAGGCAATGCGGCTGGGGATATTGGCCTTCATCAGGCCGGTGATCACGTCGGAGGAGGGCCGCTGGGTGGCGATGACCAGGTGCATCCCTGCGGCGCGGCCCATCTGGGCCACCCGGCAGATGGATTCCTCCACCTCCTTGGCGGCCACCAGCATCAGGTCCGCCAGCTCGTCGATGACCACCACCACGGTGGGCATTTTTTTCAGTTCCTGGCTGCGTCCGGCCAGGGCGTTGAACCCGGCCAGGTCCTTCACGCCGTTCTCCGAAAACAGCTTATAGCGCTTCATCATCTCATACACCGCCCACTGCAGGGCCCCGGCGGCCTTCTTGGGGTCCGTCACCACCGGGATCAGCAGGTGCGGGATGCCGTTGTACGGGGCCAGCTCCACCATTTTGGGGTCCACCATGATGAACCGGACCTCCTCCGGCGTGGACTTGTACAGCAGACTCACGATCAGTGAGTTGGTGCACACGGATTTACCGGAGCCGGTGGTACCGGCGATCAGCACATGGGGCAGCTTGGCAATATCCCCCACGATGGCGTTGCCGCCGATGTCCTTGCCCACGGCAAAGGCCACCCGGGACCGGTGCTCGGCAAAGGCCCGGGAGTCGATGACGTCCCGGATGCGCACCGCCGTCACCACCCGGTTGGGCACCTCGATGCCCACCACGGAGCTTTTGTTGGGGATGGGCGCAATGCGCACGCCGCCGCTGCCCAGGGCCAGGGCGATGTCATCGGCCAGGTTCGTCAGCTTGGACAGCTTCACACCCTGGTCCAGGGTGAACTCATACCGGGTGACGCTGGGTCCGTGGACCACGTCGCCGGGCTTGGCATCCACGCCGAAGCTGGTGATGGTCTGGGCCAGGCGGCGGGAGTTGTTCCGCAGCTCCGCCCCCACCTCGGTATAATTGTCGTCGGTATTCTGGTCCAGCAGCGTCACCGGGGGATACTGATACGCCTCCTCCGGCTCCGCCAGCTCCTCCTCGATGGCCTGTCCCACCTCCTGGGCATGCTGCTCCACCTCCTGGGCGGCAGCCTGCCCCCGGCGGGACTTCTTCTCCGGCACAGGCTCCTGGGCCGGTGCCTGGGCCGGTGTCTGCACCGGCTCTGCCGCAGGCTCCTGCACCGTGGGCGGTTCCGTCTGCGGCGCAGGGGTCTGAGGCCGCAGCACCTGGTCCGGAGTCATCACGTCGTCGCCCTTGCGGGCAAAGAAGCCCTTTCCCTTCTTCCGGGGCAGCGGCTCCTCCGGCGGCTCCGACCGCCGGTCCGCCGTCTTTTCCCGGGGCGCAGGAGCGTCATCCAGAGGCACGTCCACCGACGGACGCTGCCACCGGGGACGCTCCGGCCGCGCCGGGCGCTCCGGCTCCGGCTGGGGCTCATAGGGGACCCGGTCCCTGGCCCGCTGCACCAGCTCCCGGGGCGATACCCGCAGAGCCGCCAACAACGCCGCCGCCAAAAGCAGCAGCAGCACAATGACGGACACCATCGTGCCCACCAGCCGCTTCATGCCTGCGGCCAGCCCTCCGGCCACCGCTCCGCCGCTTTTCAGCAGCAGCCCATCGGCCCACAGGCTCTTCATCATGGGGCCCAGGCCCGTAACGGTCTCCCCCTGATACAAAAACAAATGCAGGATCGCCCCCAGCAGCACCGGCGTCACCAGGGTGCAGACGGTCCGCAGCGCCACAGGCCGTCCCCGGTGGGCCAGCAGGTTCACCCCCGCCAGGGCCAGGGCCGGGGCCGCCAGCCAATAGCCATACCCCGTCAGCCCCTTCAGCAGATCCCCCAGCAGGTTCAGAACGATGGCGTCCGCCTGGAAATAGCTGACCACCACGCACAGGGCCAGCAGCAGGCACACGCCGCCGCCCACCTCCCGCCGGATAGGCGGGCGGGGGTTTTTCTGCGGGCTGCGGCTGGTCTGGCGGCTCTGACCGCCGCCCTGCCGGGCCTTTCCAGTTGTTTTTTTCTTCTGTCCAGACGCCATAACGAATCCTTTCTCTTACTTGATCAGCTGCAGCACGATGGTCAACAGACCCATGGCCCAGCAGTAATACGCAAACGCGCCGAATTTTCCCTTGTTGGCGATCCGCCGCAGCAGGCCGATGCACAGATACCCGGACACCGCCGCCGTCAGCACGCCCACCAGATACACCGGCACCTGGCCCCAGTCCACGCCTGCGGAAATGGCATCCTTCAGGCTGAGGATATTGGCCCCCAGCACCGCCGGAATGGACAGCAGGAAGGAAAACCGCACCGCGAACTTCCGCTCAAAGCCCACGAAGCACCCGGAGGTGATGGTCATGCCGGACCGGGAGATGCCCGGCACCGTGGCGATGGCCTGGCCAACACCCACGGCCACCGCGTCCAGCAGCGACGCCGTCCGCTCGTTCTTTCTCCCCTTCTTCACCCGGTCGCTGGCGAATAGCAGGAAGCCCGTCACCACCAGCGCCCCGCCGATGAACAGCATGTTGTTGGACAGCCCCAGCACCTTGTCCTTGATGGGCAGCACCGCGAACAGCGGCAGCGTGCCCAGAATGATCAGCAAAATCAGTCTCCGGGCCGGGGGCAGGGGCTTGGGGGTGGACCGGTGGGCCAGGTCCCCGATTCCCCGGAAGAACTCGGCGATCATGTCCTTGATGTCCTGCCAATAGGCCACGAACACCGCCCCCAGGGTGCCCAGATGCAGCAGCACGTCAAAGAATTCCGGCACCTCCGCGTCAATGTGCAGCAGATTCTGCGCGATGGCCAGATGTCCGGAGCTGGAAATGGGCAAAAACTCCGCCACGCCCTGGACCAGGCCCAGCAGGAAGGAAGAAAACACGTTCATAGGTCACATTCTCCTGTCTATTTAGATTACGTTTTGTTTATTTCTGTCGAATTATTGCAGCCTGTATTCATTTTGCAGGCACGGATACATTTGTACTATACCACACTCCGCGGAGAATTACCAGTCTAATTTGCACCCCGGGCCTGGTTCCCGGAAATTTTCTTCCCCCGTTGCCCGGGGCGGGACAACCTGCCGGGCAACGGCACTCCCCTGTCCCGGTACAGATGAAAGGAGTGGATAACCATGCGATTTCCCCGAATCTACGAGGAGGACGGCTGCTGCACGGCGGCGGAGTGCGACCTGTGCGGCGGCGAAATTTACCGGGGCCGGCGATACTACCGCATCAACGGTCAAACGGTGTGTCCGGACTGTCTGGCAGACTATGCCCGGGCGGTGTTCGCGGGCTTTGCCTGCGGAGAGGAGGCGGCGGAATGGTAAGGCGGGACGATGTCCCCTGGGCGGAGGTGCAGAAGCTCAACGCCCAGGGCTGGAGCTACCGGCAGCTGGCGGAAAAATTCGGCGTATCCTCCTCGGCCATCGGCCGCCGGGCGGTGCAGGAGTGCTGGCACGGCACCGATGCCCAGCGGGCCAACGCCCGGCTGCGGAATCTGGCCGCCGGCCTTCGCCGCCAGGCAGAGCAGCGGCTGGCCGGTGAGCTGGACACCCGGGAGATCAAGGAGCTGACCGCCGTTCTGCGGGAGCTGATGAACCTTCAGCAGACCCTGGAGGGGCAGCAGCCCGGAGGCAGCCCCCTCCGGGTGGTGCTGGAGGAGGAAACGGAGGATTGGAGCGTATGACGGAGAAAATCCTCACCATCGGCCGCCCCAATCCCCGGCAGCGGGAGTTTCTGGCGTGCGAGAAAAAATATGTGGCCTTCGGCGGGGCCCGGGGCGGCGGCAAAAGCTGGGCCGTCCGCACCAAGGCCAAGCTCCTGGCCCTGCGGTATCCGGGCATCCGGCTGCTGCTGGTGCGCCGGACCTACCAGGAGCTGGAAGCCAATCACATCCGCTTTCTTCGCCGGGAGCTGGCCAATCTGGCGGAGTACCGGGCCACGGCAAGGCAGTTCGCGTTCCCCAACGGCAGCGTGCTGGACTTTGGCTACTGCGCCGCCGACGGCGACATGGACCGCTATCAGGGCGCGGAATACGACGTGATCTTCCTGGACGAGGCCACCCAGCTGAAGGAGGAGTGGATGCGGCAGTTCGCGGCCTGTCTCCGGGGCGTCAACGGATTTCCCAAACGGCTGTATTACACCTGCAACCCCGGCGGCCCGGGCCACGGCTACATCAAGCGTCTGTTCATCGACCGGCGCTTTCAGGCCGGAGAAAACCCGGAGGACTATGTGTTCATCCCCGCCAAGGTCACGGACAACCGGGCTCTGCTGCGGGCCCAGCCGGACTATCTGCGGCAGCTGCAGGCCCTGCCCCGGCGGCTGCGGGACGCCTGGCTGGACGGCAAGTGGGACGTGTTCCAGGGGCAGGTATTCCAGGAGTTTACCAACGACCCCGCCCACTATCAGGACCGGCGGTTCACCCACGTCATCGCCCCCTTTGACATTCCCCGGGAGTGGCGGGTGTACCGCAGCTATGACTTCGGCTATGCCAAGCCCTTCTCCTGCGGCTGGTGGGCGGTGGACCACGACGGAGTCATTTATCGGATCCTGGAGCTGTACGGCTGTACCGGGGAGGCGGATGTAGGCGTGCGGTGGACGCCGGAGCGGCAATTCGCGGAGATCCGCCGGATAGAGGACACCCATCCCTGGCTGAAGGGCCGGGATATCCAGGGGGTGGCGGACCCGGCCATCTGGGATACCAGCCGGGGGGAGAGCATTTACGAGACGGCTCTGCGGCACCGGGTCTATTTCACCCGGGGCGACAACCGGCGTATCCCCGGATGGATGCAGCTGCACTACCGCATGAGCTTCGATGAACAGGGGTATCCCATGCTGTATGTGTTCTCCGGGTGCCGGGCGTTTATCCGGACGATCCCGGAGCTGCTGTTCGATCAGACGGACGCAGAGGACGTGGACACCCGGCAGGAGGACCATGTGGCCGACGAGAGCCGGTACTTCTGCATGTCCCGGCCAATCCCGCCCCAAAAGCGGGACATGCCGCCTGTTTTGCGGGATGACCCGCTGAACATGCGGACAGACGGGTAAACCGGCATGTCTGACGCAGGAAGGGGCGGACAAAGTCGTCCGCCCCTTCCGGTATTGAATACGAAAGACACCCCTGATGGGTTTCTTTCGTAACTATCTTCCTTTCCGCCGCATATACCTTTTCTCTCTCCCTGACAAACGCGTCAGCCCCCGGCGGACCGATGGTCCGCCGGGGGCTGACTCTATGGGGGATGGGGCATCTCAGCGCGTGGGATGAAAGATCATCCCAGGCTGTTTTTCATGCTTAGCGGGTGCGCTTTCTGCGGGGCAGAACCACCACGGCGGCAGCCAGCAGAGCGGCGGAAGCCATCATCACGACCCACAGAGCAGTGTTGCTCTCGTCGCCGGTCTTGACACCGGGCTTGTAGTTGGGATCAGCCGCGCCGCAGACGGTGCACTTGCCGTCCTTATACTGATGGCCGGTGGCCTTGATGACCTCGCCCTTCTTGATGGTCTCGCCGTTGGTCTTGCAGACCACGTCGCCGGTGTAGCCGTCCTCGGTGCAGGTAGGCTCCTTGGCGCCAACGATCTCGGTATCGTGGCCGGTGGCGGGGATGACCTCGCCCTTCTTCACAATCTCGCCGCAGATGGTGCAGACTTCGTCGCCGCTGTAGCCGTCCTCGGTGCAGGTGGGCTCCTTAGCACCCACCAGCTTGATCTTGTGACCCAGAGCGGGGATGACCTCGCCCTTCTTCACGGTGACGCCGCAGGTCTTGCAGACCTCATCGCCGGTGTAGCCGTCCTCGGTGCAGGTAGGCTCCTTGGCACCAACGATCTCGGTGTCGTGGCCGGTGGCGGGGATGACCTCGCCCTTGGTGATGACCTTGCCGCAGGCCTTGCAGACCACGTCGCCGGTGTAGCCATCCTCGGTGCAGGTGGCGGCCTTGGCGTTCACGGTCTCGGTCTCGGTGTGCAGGTCAGCAGCCAGAGTCTCAGCGTTGTTCACGGTCTGATCGTTGCGCTGGGTCTCGGTAACGGTGACGTTGATCTTGTCCAGAGCGGTGGGATCATTGACGGTGAAGGTCAGGGTGGCCACGGTGGAACCGGCGGTCACGCCGTTCAGATCCACATAGCCCAGGGTGACCTTGCCAGCCTCATCCTTGTGGGAGGAGTACTGGGTGTTGAAGGAAACGTTGGTCAGGGTCAGGTTGGCGGCATCGTAATCCACGGTGAACAGGCCGTTGGTGGCGGCATCCTTGGCGATGACATCCACGGTGACGGTCTTTTCATCGGCGGAGACGGTGACCTTGGAGGCGCCGGCGTTCTCAACAGCGTCGCCCATGGGCAGGTTCACCACCTTGGCCACGGGGGCGGAAGCGTTCAGGGAGCCGGAGGCAGCCTTGGTCTCGGCGCCGTTGTAGCGCTGGATCTGAGCGGAGGTCATCTCCACAGCCTGAGCGGTGTGGACGGTGGTCTTGCTCATGGCAGCGTTCACGGCCTCGGTGGCGTTCTCATTGGCGTGGTACATGGAGCCCACCAGGGTGGCGGGCCACACGCCATCGCCGAAGTTGCCGATGTCGGCAGCTTCCCACTTACCAGTGTCCTCATTCAGGAGGATGCGGTAGACATGGCTGGCGTCGCCGGTGAAGTTGGACAGGTACAGAACCAGCTCCTGGCCCTCGACGGTGGCGTACAGGGAGTCATACAGGTCGCCGTCATCGGTGGGGTTGGCAGCGTAGCCAACGTTAGCCAGGTTAGACTCGATGATGCCGAAGGAGGCGGTCCAGCTGTCCTTGCCGGTCTCCTCATCCACCGTGGGATAAACATTCATGGTCCAGATGTTGCCGGCGTCATCCAGCGCCAGGAACAGCTCGGTGTCGGTATCCTTCACGCCGTCCTTATCGGTGTCGATCTTGTTGGCACCCAGAGAGGTAACGGCGGTGAAGTAGGAAGCGTCGGCATAGAGCCACAGATACAGTCCGAGGTCGAAGGCGGACAGATCCAGGTTATCCACCGGCTTGGGAGCCAGGAAGTAGGTGGCGTACACGCTGGCCAGCATGGGCTTGGCCTCGGTGGAGTAAACCAGGCTGTACTCCATATCCCACATGGGGATTTCGCCCTCGAAGCCGGGATAGGTGGCCAGGGTCTTACCGGTATCCAGGTCCATCTTGTTGATGTTGAAGCTGCCATCCTGCAGATAGACGTCGCCGGTGCGGGCGTCGAAGGTGGAGGCAGACACGCTCTTGGTGGTTTCGAAGTTCACCAGCTTCTTCCAGGTGGCATCATGCTCCAGATCCCAGGTGAAGAACTGGGCATCGCCGTTGGTATCCATCAGCGCGCCCACCAGGGTGGTATCCACGGTCTGGACGGTGACGGCGCAGGAGGCGGTGGCGGTGGGATCCTTGATGGAAGCCGCCGTGATGGTGGCAGTACCCTTGTTGACGCCGGTGATGATGCCGCGCTCGTTGACGGTGGCGACAGTCTCATCGGAGGACTTCCAGGTCACGCCATCGGGATGCACGCCGAAGGGGCTGACCTCAGCGCTCAGAGCAGCGGTGCCGCCCTTGTACATCTTGATGGACTGCTTATCCAGAGTCACGGACACGGGGCCGCTGAGCTCTTCCTTGTTGAGGTTGATCTTGTAGGTGGCAGCGTTGTCGGCGTAGTCGCTGACCTGAATGTACAGGTGATCCACGCCCTCGGCCTTGCTCAGATCCAGGGAGATGTCGGTGGCAGCGCCCAGAGCGGCACCCTCGGGGGAGCCGGCGGTGCGGTCCAGAATGGACATCTTGTCATAGTCGATGAGGAAGGCGGCCGCCACATAGCGGTCATCCTGAGCGGTCAGGACCAGGCTGCGGGCGCCGGTCTCAGCATCCTCGCGGAAGTACACGTTGGACAGGACGGGCTCGGTCCGGTCGATGAAAGCGGTGTAGGTCCGGCTGGCGCCGTCGCCCAGGGCATCCCAGTTGGTGACGTGGGTGCCGTCGGCATTGTAGGTCACATAGTACTCGGGAGCCTCGGTGACCTTGACGGTGATCTTTTCGCCGTTAGCGGCAGCGGTGGGGGCAGTGTTCAGGCTGATGTTGCCCTGAGCATTGCGCCAGGAAGCGCCGTTGGAGTAATAGTAAGCGGAGGAGGCGGGAGAACCGGACGCCTTATCATAGTAGACATTGCCGTTCTCGCCGGTGATGGTCACCCGGGCATCCGCGGAGTTGCGGATCAGGGAGAAGTTAGCACGGGCAAAGACGGTGGTGTCGGGGTTGATGGCGGCGCGGTTGGGATCATAGGTCTCATCCACGTAAGGATTGCCGCCGAAGTAGTACATGCCGGAATCGCCAGCGTACTGGACGGTCAGGGCCTGATACTTGGTGGCGTTCTTGTTGTAGGCGTACATGTAGGGCACACGGGACTCGGTCTTGGCCTCATGATACTCCAGATAGCTGCCGATATCAAACATGGAGGGATCGGTCCAGCTGCCGTAGTAGCCCAGAACGGGGATGGAGTGGCTGTCGCCCTTGACACCCTCGGCGGAGGCAACCTCGTCGGCGTACACATAACCCTCGACATAGGTGCCGGCGTTGTCGCTGGCCTTGTCATACTTGTCCAGGCCCAGGACCTTGGCATTGACTTCCACATGGATGCTGCCGTTTGCGGGGATCTCCACGGTGCTCTTGTTCAGCTGCTGGAAGAACAGGTAAGCATCGTAGGTGTCGATGTTGCCGTCGTTGTCGAAGTCGGCGTTGTCCTTATTGGAGATGGAATCCAGGACGCCGGTGACATAGTCCAGGAGCGCCTGGCCGTCGGCCTTGGTGACCTTGCCGTCGCCATTGAAGTCGCAGTTGGCAAGACCCTCGGGAGCGGTCATCTCCACCATCTGGCCGTCCACGGTCCAGGTGACGTTGGAGGTCAGGTCGGTGGTCCAGGTATCCTCGAAGTTCACCTCGGAGCCGTCCTCGAACTGATTGGCGAAGACATTCTGGGTGAAGAAGTCGGCGCTGAGGTTGAAGGAGGTCGCAGCATCCTTCAGGTTGTAGATGGTGAAGCCGAAGCTGTACTCGCCGGTGCGGGCGGGATCGTCGCCCAGCTCCACCTTGACCTTACCGTCGGCAGCGCCGGCGTTGGTGCCCTTATCCATCAGGATATAGGTGCCGGCAGAGGTGGCGGCGCCCACGTTGGCAAGGCCGGCGCCCTGCTGCATGACGGAATAGTAGCCATACTTGCCCTCGCCGTGATCCTGATACATGGGGACAGCGGTGGACATCAGCAGGGACTGAGCCAGAGCACGGGCGGTGAGGCCGGTCTTCTCCGTCAGCTTGTTGGCGCGGATGTACTGGGCCACCACAGCGGCCATACCGGCAACCTGGGGAGAGGCCATGGAGGTACCGGACATATTCTGGTAGCCGCCGCCATTCTGCAGGGAGTAGATATTGCCGCCAGGAGCGGTGATCTCGGGCTTCAGCTCCAGGGAGCCGGGAATGCCCCAGGAGGAGAAGTCGCTCATGGTGTAGTAATCAGCGGTCTGAACGTTCACGCCGGGCTTGGCGCCCACGGTGAGCTTGCCCACATAGTAGGTCACGCCGTTGGCTTCCTTCTTCTCGGCATTGGCCTTGATGATCTGGCCGTCAGACATCAGCAGGGAGACGTAAGGAGCAGTGCCGGTGTAGCCGTCGGTGGACATATTGATGGTGCCCGCCGCGTTGTTGACCACGATGGTGCCGATGGCGCCGGCGGCAACGGCGTTGTTGCCCTTGGCGGTGAAGTTGATTTCACCGCGGTTGCACATGGCAATGGCGCCCTTGAGCTCATCGCCCGCAGCGGCGAAGTCCTCGGGATTGCCGACGGCATCCACATAGACGAAGCGCTGCTCACCGGCCAGAGCGGTCATGGGCTGGATGGGAGCCTCGGAGGTGTCGTTGTAGAACATCTTGGTGCCGGCGAACTCAATATAGTTGCCGGTGGAGCCAACGTTATCCACGGAGGCAATGCCCAGAGAGTTGGTGTAGGAGCCGGGGCTGCCGTTGGTGGCCCAGCTGACGCTCTCGGCGTAGGGATAGGTATAGGGGGTGTTCTCGAACCAGTGGCCGGAGTTACCGGCGGACATGGCGACCACCATACCGCTGTTGACAACAGCCTCCAGGATGGCCTGGTACTTGGCGTCAGACTGGCGGGAATAGCCGGGGTTGCCGCTGCCCAGAGACAGGTTGGCAGAATCGCAGCCCAGGATCATAGCGTCCTCGATGGCTGCCATGTAATCGGAATCGTAAGCGCCGCCGCCCTTACCGAAGACCTTCATGGTGTACACCTGGGCATCAGGGGCAACACCCTGGGTCAGAGCGGTATCCAGAGCAGGAGCGAAGGAACCGTCGGCCTGCTCAATGTAGCGGTTGCCGGCGGCAATACCGGTGACGTGGGAGCCATGGTCACCCTGCTTGTCGTTGTCGTGGGTGACATCCAGATCGGCGTCAATGTAGTTGAAGCCGAAGGGGATCTTGGCGCTGACATACAGGTCGGAGGCCTTCAGGTCGCCGTTCTTCTTGAGGGCGTTGAGCTTCTCCAGCTTGTCAGCGTAATCCGCAGCGGTGACGGGGGTGATGCCCAGGCCCTTGACAGCGTAGCTGTAGGCAGCGCCGTTGAGGGAGGGGTGATCGGTGTCAGCGCCGGTATCAATGATGGCCACCTTGGAGCCTGCGCCGGTGTAACCGTCAGCCCAGGCAACGCTGGAGCCGATCATGGAAGAGGAGGTAGCCATGTTGGGGTCGGTGGTCTCCGACTCCTTGACCACGCAAGGCTCATACTGCGTCTCGATCAGGACGGAATCAACACCCTTGATCTTCTCGATCTTCTCGATCTGGCCATACTGAACGTTGGCGGAGATGATGTTGGTGGCCAGGGTCAGATTCCAAACCACATCCAGAGACTGGCCGTCCAGGGCCTTCTTGGAGATGGTCTTGGCCATCTTATCCTGCTTGGATTCCAGCTTGTCGCGATACTTCATCGCCTTTTTGCTGCCAGAGGCGATGTCGGACGCAGAAAAGCCCTTGTCCAAGGTGGAGGGGTCGCTCAGCACGATGGAGACGCGGACCACGTCCGTGTCGGCATACTGCTGCTGGGCTTCTTCCTCAACAGCCGCGTTTTCCTTGATGGGCAACTTGATGTTGTCCACCTTTTCCCAGGTGATACCGTTGTTCTCGCCCTTGGTCGCAACGGAGCTGCTGCTCATGGCCCAGGTGGGGGTCACGAGACTCAGCGTCAGTACGAGGGCAAGCATCACGGCCATCGCCCGTTTGAGGGTATGCGCGTGTTTCATATGCGTACTCTCTCTTTCTCCGGTTTATACCGGTAAAGTTGGGTACTGGATCGGTTCGGGCCGCCGTGATGCCCTATCAGCCGGCCTGTCCGATACAGCTATGGTTACTATACCATGTTTCCTTGTCCAGCGCAATGAAAAAGTCGTGTAATTTGCCACAAAATTTATAGAAATTTCGACAAAAACAAAAACCAGCACTTTGTTCGCGCTATAACGACACTTTGTGAGTTTTTACACAAATCAGGATTTATGTATAAACCAAGTTGGTCATTTTAACACATCAGTGTATTAAGCGTTACCGTGCTAAATCGTTAAAAACAGCACAGTTCATCGTTCATGTTGCTTTTGCGTCACCATTCATCGTTCAATTCGACACAGTGTCTATTATTGTCGGCAGAATTTTGCGCAGTAATAATTTATTTGCATGTTTTAGCGAGTCCGGATTGTGAACAATTTTTGTACAAAATGCCGGAGACCCGGAGGCCGTTTCCGGTCTCCGGGTCTCGCGGGTCACTCTGTCTCCGGATCAGAGACAGGCGTCATATTCAGCGGGTGTGCTTCTTGCGGGGCAGGACCACCACAGCGGCAGCCAGCAGAGCGGAGACGGTCAGCAGCATGACCCACAGGGTGGTGTTGCTGTCGTCGCCGGTCTTGACGGCGGGCTTGTAGTTGGGGTCGGTCTCGCCGCAGTCGGTGCACTTGCCATCCTTATAATGGTGGCCGGTGGCCTGGACGGTCTCGCCCTTCTTCACGGTCTCGCCGCAGACGGTGCACACCTCGTCGCCGGTGCAGCCGTCCTCGGTGCAGGTGGCAGCCTTCGCGCCCACCAGCTGGGTCTTGTGGCCGGTGGCGGGGATGACCTCGCCCTTCTTCACGGTCTCGCCGCAGACGGTGCAGACTTCATCGCCAGTGTAGCCGTCCTCGGTGCAGGTGGCGGCTTTAGCGCCCACCAGCTGGGTCTTGTGGCCCAGAGCGGGGATAACCTCACCCTTCTTCACGGTCTCGCCGCACACGGTGCAGACCTCATCGCCGGTGTAGCCGTCCTCGGTGCAGGTGGCGGCTTTAGCGCCCACCAGCTGGGTCTTGTGGCCCAGAGCGGGGATAACCTCACCCTTCTTCACGGTCTCGCCGCACACGGTGCAGACCTCATCGCCGGTGTAGCCGTCCTGGGTGCAGGTAGCATCCTTGGCACCCACCAGCTGGGTGTCGTGGCCGGTGGCGGGGATGGTCTCGCCCTTCTTCACGGTGACGCCGCAGGTCTTGCAGACCTCATCGCCGGTGTAGCCGTCCTGGGTGCAGGTAGCAGCCTTGGCACCCACCAGCTCGGTATCGTGGCCGGTGGCGGGGATGACCTCGCCCTTCTTCACGGTGACGCCGCAGGTCTTGCAGACCTCATCGCCGGTATAGCCGTCCTCGGTGCAGGTAGCGGGCTTGGCACCCACCAGCTGGGTATCGTGGCCGGTGGCGGGGATGACCTCGCCCTTCTTCACGGTGACGCCGCAGATCTTGCAGACCTCATCGCCGGTGTAGCCGTCCTCGGTGCAGGTGGCGGGCTTGGCACCCACCAGCTCGGTATCGTGGCCGGTGGCGGGGATGACCTCGCCCTTCTTCACGGTGACGCCGCAGGTCTTGCAGACCTCATCGCCGGTGTAGCCGTTCTCGGTGCAGGTGGCGGGCTTGGCACCCACGATCTCGGTGTCGTGGCCGGTGGCGGGGATGACCTCGCCCTTCTTCACGGTGACGCCGCAGGTCTTGCAGACCTCATCGCCGGTGTAGCCGTCCTCGGTGCAGGTAGCGGGCTTGGCACCCACCAGCTGGGTGTCGTGGCCGGTGGCGGGGATGACCTGGCCCTTGGTGATGACTTCGCCGCAGACCTTGCAGACCTCATCGCCGGTATAGCCGTCCTGGGTGCAGGTGGCGGGCTTGGCGTTCTTCAGCTCGGGGTTGTGGCCCACCAGCTCCAGAGCGGCCAGCAGGGTACCATAGTTGTACACCAGCTCCTTCTGGGCGTCGGTAAGGGCGTTGTACTCAGCCAGCAGCTGACGCAGGTAAGCCTCGTCCTCCTTGGTCAGGTTCTCGATGGGCTTGAGGGCCTCGATCTTCTTGATGAGCTCCAGCACCGCCATTTCATCAGCGTTGTTGGGGTCGGCATCAATATACAGATACCCGATGGCAGCGGGGCCGGTCTGGCCGGACAGGCTGTAGGCCGTGACACGGTAGGCATAGGTCATGCCGAAGTGCAGGGCGGTGGTATCGGTATAGGTGCAGGCGGTGAGATTCTCCGCCAGGGTCTCGAAGCCATCGAACAGCCAGGTATCCTGGGTGTCGTCCTGGATGTGGACCGCAGCGCTGCGCTCCACCTTATAGACGATATCCTCGGCATTGGACTGCTTGGCGGCGGTCCAGGTCAGCAGGGCGTTGCGGACGCCGGTCTCCGTCACGGTGAGATCCGTTGGCGTGAAGTAGCTGGCATCCATGACGTTGACGCTGCCGTTCTCGGTGTTGAAGTACTTGTCCCAGACATAGGCGGTGTAGCCCACAGCGCCCTGGGGATAGTACAGGTTCAGGCCCCAGTCGTTGTACACGAAGCCGCTGGTGGTGGTGGTGCCCCACAGGCCGACGAAGTTGGCGTACAGGGCCACGTTGGCATAAGCGCCGGTCAGGGACACGGTGGTCTCCAGCAGAGGAGCGGTCATGCCGTTGAAGTAGTAATCCTTCAGGTTGGTGCAGGCGAAGAATCCCTTGGGACCGATACGCTCCAGGGTGGTGGGGAGGCTGACGCTCTTGAGGTGCTCGTTGCCGGCGAAGGCGCTGCCGCCCACGCGGACGGTGCCCTCGGGGATGCGGTAGCTCTCCGCCGTGCGGCCCTCGGGATAGCAGCGCAGGTTCGTGCCGTTCTTATCGAACAGGACGCCGTCCACGCTCTTGAAGTACAGGGAGCCGTCGGCCACGAAGATGTTCTGCAGGTTCACGCAGTCGGTGAAGGCATTGACGGTGTTGCTGACGCCGCAATCCTGGATGGAGGCGGGCAGAGTCAGCTCCGTCAGAGCCTCGCAGCCCACAAAGCCGCGGCTGGGCACAGCCGTCAGGGACTTGGACAGGGTGACATTCTTCAGGGCGTCGTTGTAAGCCAGCGCGCTGCCGCCCATCTCGGTGACGGTGTCGGGAATGACAATGGTCTCCAGACCGGTCTTGGAGATGGCGCTGGCGCCGATGCTGGTCAGGCCATAGGGCAGACGCAGGCTGGTCAGATCGGGACAATTGTAGAAGGCGAAGGCGCCGACGGTCAGCCCATTGGCGGAATCCTCGAAATAGATCTCCTCAATCCCGGAGCTGGAGAAGGCATAGGTGCCCACCTTGGTGACGCTGGCAGGAACGACGACCTTCTTGAGGCTGGTGTTGTTCTGGAACATCTTATCGGGGATCTCCGTCATGGTGGAGGGCAGGGTGAACTCGGTGGTCTCATTGCCCTGGGGCCAGATGTAGATCTCGCCGGTGTCCTTGAGCATCACGATGCCGTTGGAGGACACATAAGCGGCATTGCCGTCGGCCACGTTGATCTTCTTCAGGCCGCTGGCCAGATAGAAGGCATCCTTGGCCAGGCTGGTGACGGAGGCGGGGATGTTGACCTCGGTGATATAGGCGGTCTTGTTGTAGTTCAGGTAAGCAAACGCCTTGCTATCGATGGATTGCAGGGTGTCGGGGAAGGCCAGCGTCCGGGCCTCATAGGGCTGATAGAAGGCGCTGTTGCCGATGGACTCCAGCTGGGTGCCGGAGAAGTCCAGATTCTGGAGCTTCCGGGCATAGTAGAAGGCCTGCTTGCCGATGGTCTTCAGCTGAGAGGGCCAGTTGATGGTCTCCAGCACCATGCAGTTATAGAAGGCGCGCTCACCGATGGAGGTGACGTTGTCGCTGAGCTTCACGGTCTTGACGGCCTTGGCGTTGTAGAACGCGCGCTCGGGGATGACGGTGAGGCTGCCGCAGTCGATGGAAGCGGCGGCGTTGCAGTCATAGAACGCGGAGCCGCCCAGGGAGGTGACGGACTGGGGAATGGTGATGGCCTTCAGAGCCTTCCAGCCGTAGAAGGCGTTGGCGCCGATGGAGGTCAGGCCCTCCTTCAGGGACAGGGCAGTGGCCCTGGAGCAGCCGCGGAAGGCGTAATCGCCCACGGTCTCCACGGTGGCGGGCAGGTCCACAGCCGTCAGCGCGGAGCAGTTGCTGAACGCATAGGCAGGTACGGAGGTAAGGCTCTGGCCGAAGGCCACGGTCTTGAGCGCGGAGCAGCCGTCGAAGGCGTGCTCACCCAGGGTGGTGAAGCCATCGGGCAGAGTAATGGACGTCAGCTTGGTGCAGCCCTGGAAGGCGGCGGTGCCGATCTTCTTGAGGCTGGCAGGCAGCGTGACGGACGTGATGGTGGTTTTCTTATAGAACAGGTAGTCGCTGATGGTCTCCACGCCGTCGGGGACGGTGTAGGAGGTGCCCTTGAAGTCCTGGGGCAGGCTCACCAGAACCTTGCCGCCGCCGGCCAGCAGGGTGCCGTCCTCGGTCCGGACGATGCTGGCGCCGTCCTCGATGACATAGCCCTCAAAGGCGGGGCAGCTGACAAACGGGGTCAGACCGAAGGACAGGGTCTCGGCCTTGTAGGAGGCAGGGAAGGTCAGGGTCTTGAGGTTGGTGCAGCCCTGGAAGGCCCTCTCGCCGATGAAGGTGACGTTGTCGGGAACAATGAAGTTCACCAGCGCGGTGCAGCCCTGGAACATCTGCTTGCCGATGGTGGTCAGCTTGGGGGCCACAAAGGTGGTCAGGTTCAGGCTGTTGTAGAACGCGGAATCCAGGCCCTGGGGATCGCCCAGCACGGTGATGGTGGTCACATTGCTGCGGGCAAAGGCGTTGGTGCCGACGAAGGTCAGGCTCTCGGGGATGGTCATCTCCTCCAGACCGGCGCAGCCGGCGAAGCAGCTGGTGCCCACGGAGGTGACGTTGCTCAGGTCGGGCAGCGCCTTCAGGCTCTTGCAGGTGAAGAACGCCGTCTTGGGCAGCTCGGTCAGGTTCTTGGACAGCTTCACGGAGGTTACAGCCGTGCAGTTGGCGAACTGGTCGCCGTTTGCGTCCATAGAGGTGACGGTGTCGGGAATGGTGATGCTGGTCAGGGCAAAGCCGTTATAGAACAGGCCGGCGCTGAGGCTGGTGACGCCGTCGGGGATCACCAGGTCGCCCTCCAGGGCCTCGCAGAAGTAGAACGCCTTGACGCCGATGGAGGTCAGGCCCTTGGGCAGGACGCCGTCGTCGGTGTGGCCCAGCGTCTTCAGGTTCTTGCAGTAGTAGAACGCGCCCTCGTTGATGACCTTCATCGTCTCAGGCAGGCTGACGCTCTGCAGGTTGTTGCAGTCATAGAACGCACGGTAGTCGATCTGCTCCAGGCTGTCGGGGCAAATGACGTTGAGAATGTAGTCGTTGTTCTTGAAGGCGTTCTCCCCGATGACGCGGACGCCGTCGGGAATGGTGACGGTGCTCTCGGAGCCGCTGTAGCTGACCAGGGTGTCGCCCACGATGTTGAAGGTGCCGGCGCCGCTGGCCTCGTTGACGGTGACGGCCAGATCATAGGTGGCGGTGCCGTTCTTGGCCTTGGCGGTGACGGTGGCGGTACCGGCCTTGTGGGCGGTAAGCTTGGCGTACTGGGTCAGCTGGTCGCCCTCGCCGTTGGGCTCAACGGTGACCACGGACTCGTCGGAGGAGGTCCACTCCAGGGTCAGGTCGGTGGCATAGAAGGGCGAATAGCCATACAGCCGGACATTGGTATAGGTGGTGTCAGGCAGCATGGTCACGGAGGAGGTGTTCAGCAGGAATTCGCTCATGGGAACATCCGCGCCCACCTCGTCGGTGACGGTGATCTGGCACTGGGCCTCCACGTCGGTCCAGACGGAGGACTTGACGGTGATGGTGGCGGTGCCGGGAGCCTTGGCAGCCACGATGCCGCCCCGGACCTCGGCCACGCTGGAGTCGGAGGAGCTCCACACCAGGTTCTGGTCGGTGGCGTCGTCGGGAGTCACAGTGGCGTTCAGCTGGACATAGCCCTTCTGGGGCAGGGTCACAGCGGTCTGGTCCAGGGTGATCTGGGTGACGGGATTGTCAGCCAGCTTTACGCGGTAAGCGCACTGGTTCAGCGCATAGTCATAGGCCACCACATAGAAGGTACCATTCAGGAGCTTCTGATAGAAGTCCGTGACGTCGAAGGTGTAGGTATACTCCTCGTAGGCCCGGGGAGAGGTACCGTCGGCCTTCAGGGCGGGGATGATGCCGTCGTAGTAGTTGGAGCCCAAGCCCATTTCCTTCTTGCCGTTGTTGACGTTGGTCTTCCACTGGGTGGAGTACAGGGTGGCACCGGCCAGGCAGAAGTTATCGGCCAGGGTCACGTCCAGGTACTTCCGGCCGTCAGCGCCGGTGCGGAAGGCCAGGCCCTCCCGGTCCACGATGTAGGGCATTTCACCGTCGGAGGTGAAATGGAAGGTATAGGTATCCTTCAGGTTATCCTGCACGTCGAAGCCGTCAATATAGGTCTTGGCGGTGTAGGTCATGCGGGTGTTGTTGGGGATCACGCCGCTGGAGTTCAGCGCAGGGAAAATCTCGCCCACATAGGCGGGACGCACCTGCTGGCTGCTGGAGTTATACATGGCCTTGCGGGTGTTGATGCCGTCGCTGTCCAGATACACCTCGCCGGTGTCGCTGTCCGCGATGGTGACATCCGTGGTCTTGGCCGCGCGCAGCAGGCCGGCCTGCAGGTAGTACAGGTTGCTGATGCCGTTGCCGCCGCCCAGGTCCACGCAGATCTTATCGGCGGAGGTGGAGGGGGTGTCGTAGCCCTCGGGCACCACGAAGGGATACATGCCCAGGCGCATGACGTACATCATGGCGTAGACGCCGGACACGTTGGTGGCGTACATCTTCACGTCCTCGCCGTTATAGATATCGGCGTCCTCGAAGATGGGGGCCTTGGTCCAGTCGCCGTAGAAGCCCAGGAAGGGCACGGACAGCGCGGGATCGTCGTTGTTGGTCAGCTCCACGAAGCCTTCCACATAGATGCCGTTGGGGAACTTGGCCAGGTACTCCCGGTCCGCATCGGACAGGCGGACGGTGACGGTGACCGTGGTCTCGCCCTTGGCGGGCACGGTGACGGTGGCGCCGCTGAGGGAGCCGCCGGAGACCTTGATGGCGCTGGTGTCGGCGGAGAGGACATAGCCCTTCTGGGCGATGTACAGGCCGTCGGTGGTGGTGCTCTCGGTCTGGACCTGGGTATCGATGTCATAGGACAGGGCGGAGCCGGTGAGGTTCTTCACCACGAAGCTCAGCTTGTACACGCCCAGCTGGTCGGCGTCGTCGCCCAGCTCGATCTTGGTCTTTTCCTGACCCCGGACATACAGGTAGGCGGGAGTGGTGGTGGCTGCGGCCAGGTTCACCATGCCGGAGCCCTGCTTGCGGGGAGAGTATGCCACGCCTTCCTCATCGTACAGAACGTTGGCGGTGCTCATCAGCAGGCGGTTCACCAGAATCTGCTTGTCGGTGTCGGAGGCGCCGGGCATCAGGGTATTCACATACTCCAGAGCAGCGGCGGCCACGCCGGCCAGATACGGAGAGGCCATGGAGGTGCCGCTCATGTAGCCGTACTGGGCGAAGGGCAGAGAGGAATAGATGTTGCCGCCGGGGGCGGTGATCTCAGGCTTGAGAGACAGGGAGGGCAGAGGGCCCCAGGAGGAGAAGTCGCTCATGGCCACATAGCCCTTCTCGGCGGAGGACACGGTGAGCTTCTTCTCGGTCTCATTGGCCATCATCTGGCCGTTGGACAGGCTGATGCACACGGTGGGGATCTTGTAGTTTTCCACCGACATGTTCAGCAGGTAGCCGTCGCGGTTGTTGTAGATGACGCAGCCGGCGGCACCGGCAGCGGCGGCGTTGAGCTGCTTCTGCTCGAAGGACAGGCCGCCGCGCATGACCACGGCGATCTTGCCGGTGACGTCCAGGCCCTGGTAATCGGCCACGTCGCCGTTGTTGGGCACCATGACGTACTCATAGGTCTTAGAGGTCTCGCTGCCCAGCAGCAGCTGGGTGAAGCTGTGACCGGACACATCATTATAAGGTACGCGGCCCTCGCCGATCAGGAACGCCGCAGTCTCGTTGGCGTTGACGGAGGCAACGGACAGCGCCGCGTCATAGGAGGACGAGGAGCTGATGATGCCGGTGTCGGGGTCGGACACGGAGGTGAAGTCGCCGTGGGCACCGCCCTGAGAGGAGGAGTAGGAGTTGCCGGCAGAGCAGTTGAGCAGGATGCCGGAGGCCTTCACCAGGTCATAATACTTGGTGGTCAGGTCGCCCTCGGCCTCCCGGCCGAAGCCGCCGTTGGAGCCCAGGGACATATTGATCACGTCCACGTCCAGCAGCAGGGCGTCGTTCAGGGCCGCCAGGATGGTGTCCGTGGAGGCGCCGTTGGTGGAGTCGGAGAATACCTTGAAGATGGCCAGCTGGGCCTCGGGAGACTGACCGGCGAAGGTGACGTTGCCGTCGGCGTCCACGGTCTTGCCGGCGGCGATGCCGGCCACATGGGTGCCGTGGTCATTGCCGTATTTCTCCACAGCGTCGGCAGAGGGGACAACGTCCGCATCGGCATCGGCATAGTCGAAGGCAAAGGGCACCTTGGCGCTCTTATACAGGTCGTCCTCGGTCAGCAGCTCCAGGGAGCTGGAGCTGTGCTTCTGGGCATACCACAGAGCAGCATAGCTGTATGCGGTGACCTTGGTCTTGCCGTCCTCGCCCTGGCTGATCTGATAGAGCAGCTTGGACAGGCTGGACTTTTGCAGCTTCTGCACGGCAGGAGCGTTGGCAAAGGCCTCGTGGTTCACATCCAGGCCGGTGTCCAGGATGCCGATGAGCGTCCCCTCGCCCTGGTACTGGGTGTTGTTGGAATAGGCGGCCACTTCCGCGGCGGTCAGCGCCTGGCCCAGAGTGGTGGAGCCCATGGAGTCGGTATAGTAGGTCTGGCACAGCACCACGTCCACTACGCCGTCCATGTTCTTGATGTCGTTGATCCTGCCATAGGGCACCTGGGCGGCAAAGCCGCTGATGACGGAGGTATAGCTGAAGGTGAAGGAGCTGGGGATGCTCTGGCTCTCCATGGCGTTCATAACGGAGAGCTGGACATCGGCGATCTCCTCCAGCTGAGCCTTGGCGGCAGCCGTCTGCTGGAAGTCCAGCATGGACATGCCGGCATTGGTGCGGTTGCGGGCATCCAGCAGGCTGTCCGCATCCAGCTGCACAATGACACGGACCATTTCGTCATCTGCGGGGACATCGGACTTGGACACCTTGCTGGGGTCCATGTTCTCCTCGAAGATGGACAGACGGTCGCTGTCTGTGAGTTCATTGGTCACATCGGTGGCCGTCAGCCCGGTCTGGGCGTCGGCCGGCGTCAGTTCTGCCGCCATGGCGCTGACCGGCAGGACGCTGATGAGCATCATCAGCACCAATACCAGAGCAAGCAGCCGCTGCGGCATTCTCGTCTTTTTCATCGATCGACTTCCTTCCTGAATTTTTTCGTTCCACTCCCCTGCTGTGTTGAGGAATTTCCTGATTGCATAATTATACTTCCTTTCGCCCGCAAAAGCAAGGAATTTCTTCCAAAAACAAGGATTTTTTCAGGAAACGTTTCCGGTGTTTCCGCCGGGTGGACGGCCGGTTGGCGCTTTTTTCCGATGCTTCGGTATCACATCACCGTGATAAACGACCCATTGTTTTTTGTACTTATCTCATGAACAGTTTCCAGGCTCGGCGTCCGTGTTGTACAAATCCGCCAAAATGTCAGCCTCCCCTTTTCCGCCCCGCTGATTCCGTCCGCATTACACGCACATTTGTGTTTGTTCGTGCCGGGTGGACGGCAGCGGAAAAGCCTGGAAATATCTTCCATGAATATTCTGTATATCTTTTTGTATAATCCAGGTATTTACCCTTTATAGGGACATTTTTACCGAACGGTTCTGCGTTTTTCATGCAGAGGACGGGCAGAAAAAGGCCGCTGCTTTCAGCGAAGCAGCGGCCGGAAGGGGCGGCTTTATTTTACCAGCCGTCCGTCGGACCAGACGGCAGTGATGTTGTGACGATGGAGCATGTAGATGGCCCGCTCAAAGCGCTCCCGCACCGTCAGCTGGCGGACAGGCTCCGGGAAGTCGCCGTCATCCACCACGATGGCGTGGAGGGGCTGGCCCACGGCGAAGCCCTCTCCCCCGCCGAAATACCGGTGCCCGGCGGTGGTGCCCAGATAGTACCCCTCCGGCACCGTCAGGAAGTCCTCGGACCAGTCGGTTTCCATGCGCTTGATCTTGGAGGCCCGGATGCTCATGGTGATGACCTTGTACATGGGGAGCTGTGCCCCGCCGGCGATGTCGGAGCCAAGAGTCACCCAGATGCCCTGCTGCAGCATCTCCCGCACCGGGGAGACGCCGCTGCAGAGGTTGATGTTGGAGCCGGCGCAGTGGGCCACCACCACCCCGGCCCGGCGGATGGCGGCGCACTCCCGGGCGTCGGAGTAGACGCAGTGGGCCATGACGGTGTGGTCCTTCCAGAGGCCGAACTTGTCGTAGCTCTCCCAATACTGGGGGCAGTCCGGGTGCAGCTCACGGACCCAGGCGATCTCCCCCCGGTTTTCCGACAGGTGGGACTGAACGTACAGCCCCCGGTCCCGGGCGATGCGGCCCAGGGCGGCCATCAGCTCATCGGTGCAGCTGGGGGTAAAGCGGGGGGTGATGATGGGCTTCACATGGTCGAAATGGCAGCCGTCCAGCCAGCGCAGCGTCTCGGATACGGACTGCTCCGTGGTCTCCTGCAAAATGCCGGGCAGGCCGTTGCGGTCCATGTTCACCTTGCCCACAAAGCCCGTGACGCCGGCCCGCTCCAGCTCCTCCATGAGGATCCAGGTGGCCTCGGTATGCAGAGAGGAGAACATGCACACCCGGGTGGTGCCGTTGGTGATCAGGTCCGTGGCCAGACGGCGGTAGGTCCGCCGGGCAAAGTCCGGGTCGGCGAACCGGGCCTCGGTGCGGAAGGTGTAGGTATTCAGCCAATCCAGCAGAGGCAGGTCCATGCCCATGCCCAGCATGGGATACTGGGGGGCATGGAGGTGCATATCCGCAAAGGACTGCATGATGAGCCGGTCGCCGTAATCCGTCAGGGGCGCCGAGGCAAACGCCTCCGGCAGAGCGTCGTACACCCCCTGGACCGCGCCGTCCTCCAACACCAGATAACCGTGCTCCCGGATGTCCAGCTTCCCCAGCTGCGGGGCCTGGACGATGTTGCCGCGTAAAACCTGTGTCATGATGAGTCGCTCCTTTCGGAAAATAAAAACGGGCGCCCCGCCGGCTTTCCGGCGGAGCACCCATAGCAGGGCCGTGGGCGGCCCCGTAGAAACGCCCTGCGCCATGCCCGCAGGGCTATATGAGTTCCCTATGTGATACACAGATTATAGCACAGGGGGATGCGTTTGGCAAGGGAAAAAGCGCGCTATGCATTGCCGTCCCTTCCATATGGGCTGACAAACTGAGGCCCCGCCAGATGGCGGGGCCTTTTCGCTATGTGTCAGCTTTAGTTCATCTGCTTGCGGCGGGAGAGGTTCACGGTACCGTCGTTCATTTCGTGGACGGAGTCCAGGCTCTTGCCGGTGCCGATGGCCACGCAGCTGATGGCGTTCTCCGCCACCACGGTGTGAATCCCGGTGCGGGCGGTGATGAGCTTGTCAAAGCCGTCCACCAGGCTGCCGCCGCCGGTCATGACGATGCCGTTGTTGGCAATGTCGGCCACCAGCTCCGGGGGCGTGCGCTCCAGAACGCCGTGAATCGCCTCCAGAATGCGCTCCACCGGCTCCTCGAAGGCCTCCAGCATCTCGGTGGAGGTGACGGTAATGGTCTTGGGCAGGCCGGTCATCAGGCAGCGGCCCTTGATCTCGATGGTAGTCTCCTCGTCCTTGGGGAACACGCAGCCGATCTGCATCTTCATCTGCTCGGCGGTGCGTTCGCCGATGAGGATGTTGTGTTTGCGGCGCATGTACTTGACGATGGCTTCGTTGAACTGGTCGCCGGCCACCTTGATGGAGGCGCTCTCCACCACGCCCTTCAGGGAGATGACGGCGATATCGCTGGTGCCGCCGCCGATGTCCACCACCATGTGGCCCTCGGGCTTGGTGATGTCGATGCCTGCGCCGATGGCGGCGGCCACGGGCTCCTCGATCAGATACACATGACTGGCGCCGGACTGCAGGCCCGCGTCCACCACGGCGCGCTCCTCTACCTCGGTGATGCCGGAGGGGACGCAGATGATGACACGAGGCTTGAAGATGTGGTGGAAGCTGCCGCTGACCTTGCGGATAAACTCCTTGAGCATCCGCTCCGTCATGTCGTAGTCGGAGATGACGCCCTCACGCAGGGGGCGGATGGCCACGATGTTGCCGGGGGTACGGCCCAGCATGGCCTGGGCATCGGCGCCCACGCTGAGCAGGCGGCCGTCGTCCTTGTTGATGGCCACCACAGAGGGCTCATTGAGCACAACGCCCTTGCCCTTGACATATACCAATACCGATGCGGTACCCAGGTCGATACCGATATCCTTTGCTAACGAACACATAATGCTGCACCTCATTTTTCTGATATGGACCACGGCCCTCAGGGGGCCGTATTATTCCCTGATGCTCTATTATAATGGTGATTTTCCCATTTTGCAAGAGGATTTGCATGATTTTCCAAATCGTAATCTTTTGTTCATATTTTGCAGCTTTTCCGCCGATGTCTCATTATGCACCGGCAGCGGGAAAATTATTCCTCCCGGCTGATGGCCAGGGTCAGGCCCACCACGTCGGCAGCCCCCGCCTGACGCAGCACCCGGGCCGCCTCAGACAGGGTGGCCCCGGTGGTACAGATGTCGTCGATCAGCAGGAAGCGCTTCCCGGCGATGTTCTCCGGACGGACAGCCTCGTATACGCCCAGGACATTGGCCCGGCGGGCGTCGGCGTCCTCCAGGCCGGACTGGGCCGGGTTGTCCGTTGTCTTGCGCAGGGTCTCCTGGGGCTCCACATGCCACTCCACGCACAGGCTCCCGGCCAGATACCGGGCCTGGTCAAAGCCCCGCCTGCGCAGACGCTTCCGGCTCACCGGCACCCAGGTGATGGCGTCGAACTCGCCGCTGAATTCCTCCGCGGCGCAGCGGGCCATGAGACTGCCGAAGCAGGGCAGCCCGCCCATGCGGCCCTTGAACTTGAAGTCCAGCAGGGCCCGGCGCACGGCATCCTCATAGTAGAGCGGCGCAGCCACCCGGAGCCCGGACACCTGCCGCCGGGCCCGGTCCCTGGTGTAGGGCAGGGTCTTTTCGCAGTCGCCGCAGATCAGGTCCCTGCCGCCGATGTGCCGATTGCAGAAGGGGCACTTCCGGGGAAACAGAAGGTTCAGCGCTCCCCGCTCCAGTTGGTTCAGGCGCTCATTCAGGTCACTCATGCCCATGGCTTTCTCCTCCTTGCTTGAGCCTGCGGCGCAGGCCGCTGTATCGCCGGGTGCGGCGGTCGTTTTCCGCCATCTGCCCGGGGATCACGTCGTCGCCTACCATCACCAGCAGCTCCCGCGCCCGGGTGATGGCGGTGTACAGCACGCCCCGCACCAGCAGGGACGGAGCCGCCGGGGCGGATACCAGCACCACGGCCCGGTATTCGCTGCCCTGGGCCTTGTGGACGGTCATGGCGTAGGCCATGTCCAGCTGGCCCAGCAGGTCCGCCGTGTACACGCTGACCCGGTCGTCGAAGCGGATGGTCACCAGCTCGCCGGAGGGGTCGATGTCCTCCACCGTGCCCACGTCGCCGTTGAAGATGCCGCTGCCGGCCTCGCCGCTGTCCTTCTGCCAGATCACATCGTAGTTGTTCTTAGTCTGCATGACCCGGTCCCCTACCCGGAACACCATGTCGCCCCAGGCCTTCTGGCGCTTGCCGGGGGACGGGGGATTCAGCGCCGCCTGCAGGGCGCGGTTCAGGCTGACGGTGCCGGTCTCCCCCTTACGGGTGGGGGAGAGCACCTGGATCTGTCCGGCGGGAATGCCCATCTTGTCCGGCAGGCGGGTGCGGCACAGGTCCACCACCGTCTGCACCAGCCGGTCAGGCGACCGGCGGCACAGGAAAAAGAAGTCGTTCTGCTTGTTTTTCAGATCCGGGGACCGGCCCCGGTTCACCGCATGGGCGTTGCGGATGATGGCGGACTGCTCCGCCTGGCGGAATACCTCCGTCAGGGTCACCGACGCCACTGAGCCGCTGCGCAGAATATCCCCCAGCACGTTGCCGGGCCCCACGGAGGGCAGCTGGTCCGGGTCCCCCACCATCACCAGGCGGCACCCGGGCTTCAGGGCCGCCAGAAGGGCGTCCATCAGCGGCAGGTCCACCATGCTCATCTCGTCCACAATAACGGCGTCGGCCTCCAGCAGGTCCTTTTCGTTTTTCTTGAACGTCACCTCGCCGGTGAGCTCGTTGAAGGTCATGCCCAGGCAGCGGTGGATGGTCTGGGCCTCCCGGGAGCACAGCTCGCTCATGCGCTTGGCTGCCCGGCCCGTGGGGGCCAGCAGCAGCACCGTCAGGCCCATGCGCTCCAGCAGGGTCACAATGCCCCGGGTGGAGGTGGTCTTGCCGGTGCCGGGGCCGCCGGTCAGCAGCAGCACCCCGGACCGGGCCGCCAGCGTCACGGCCTGACGCTGGTGAGGGGCATAAGCAATGCCCTGCTGGCGTTCCATCTCGGTGATGATCCTGTCCACATTTTTCCCGGTCTGCCGCGGCGCATCCCGCAGGGACAACAGCCGCCGGGCCACCCGGGTCTCCGCCTGATACAGGCGCAGCAGATAGCAGGCCTGGACATTGGCCACCTGCTCCTGAACGATGACGCCCCGGGTCAGCAGACCGTCCAGGGCCGTCTCCAGGGCGTCGGTGTCCGCGCTGATGAGCTGGGCGGCGGCGGACAGCAGCTTGTCCCGGGGCAGGAACACATGGCCGTTGTTCAGGTTGTGGGATAATTCGTATGTAAGGGCGGCCTCCACCCGGCAGGGGCTGTCGCCGTCGAAGCCCATGCTCAGGGCGATCTCGTCCATGGTGGAAAAATCCACACCATAGGCGTCGCCGGTCAGCAGATAGGGGTCCTCCCTCAGCCGGGGCAGAGCATCCGCCCCGTAGGCCCGGTACAGCTGCATAGCCAGGGGCACCGGCAGCTCATACCGGGCCAGGAACTCCATGACCCGCTTGAGCCCCGTCAGCTCCCGGAAGGCGGCAGACAGCTCCATGGCCCGCCTGGCGGTGATGCCCTTGACGGTCTGAAGCCGCTCCGGCTCCTCCTCGATAACGGCCAGAGTGTCTGCCCCGAAGCGGTCTGCCAGCCGCTGGGCCGTGGCGGGGCCGATGCCCTTGAGAATGCCGGAGGACAGGTAGGATACGATCTCCTCCTCCGTCCGGGGCATCCGCCGCTCCACGGACTCCGCCGCAAACTGAGGCCCATAGCTGGGGTGGTTGGTCCACACCCCGGTGACGGTCATGCCCTCGCCGGGAGCGGCGCAGGGAATGCACCCCACCACCGTTACCAGCTCCCCGTCCTCCGTCAGCAGGGAGAGCACGGTGTAGCCGTTGTCCTCATTCTGAAAGATCAGGCTTTGTACGGCGCCCTCCACCGTGCAGCGTTCGGCCATACCGGCCCTCCTTATGGTAAATTCTGAATGATCTCCTCCGGAGCCAGCAGCAGGACGTTGTCATACCGCTGCGTAAGCTCCCGGGCCCGGGACAGTCCCGCCTCATCCAGTCCGCAGTCGCAGATCACGATGGGCGGCAGGCCCCGCAGCTGCCGCCGCAGGTCCAGCAGCTGGGCCACCGGGCCGGAAAAATCACCGCTCCCCCGGGCGGGGACCAGCAGCACGGCCCGGGCGGGCTCCCGCCGCCGCAGCCACCCCGTCAGCAGCCAGAACAGAGCCGCCGCTCCCGTGGCCGCCAGAAACGCCAATACGCCGTCTTGCAGCACCTCCATACACTCACCTCGGTACCAGTGTATGCGGCGGCGGGGACGGGGGTGCAGGCGGGGAAGCGCCACCCCGCC
>ERZ780053.86-NODE-86-length-41851-cov-3.19971_pt1 | contig 41851 bp, 32 predicted proteins | sample MGYA00511088_ERZ780053 | MGnify/ENA primary metagenome ERZ780053 (study PRJEB29588, sample SAMEA2150866) | human gut metagenome | biome: human gut; feature: human-associated habitat; material: faeces | place: Denmark | collected 2008/2010 ...
TTTTCATCGGCTATCTCATAGATGTGGCGGAGCTTGTCCATCGTCTGATCGCGGCTGCCGTCATTGACGAATATGAGCTCATAATCAAAGCCTTTGTCTTTAAAAACTTCAGTTGCGGTGTTATAAAATAATTCAACATTATCCTGCTCGTTATAGCAGGGAATTACTAAGGATAATTTCATCTTTCCCTCCGAAATTGCACAAATATAGCTTCTGAATTGTATCACAAATTTTCATTATTTGCAACAATTATTCACTGATCTCTATGCCGGCTTTCTTTTCAAGTGATTTAACAAAATCATTCAGCTCCTCATAAACATATCCGTTGACAAAAAGGTTCTTCATTTTGAGACGGAGTGTATCGATTTTGAAGACGGTTTTGTTCACCTTTTCAAACGATTCGTATGATTTGAGCTCCCTTTCGCTGAGGCGCTTGACTATTATCTGATCATAGGTTGAAGGATCGCCGTTGAGCTCCGCGCGAACCGTACATTTTTCAAAATCATCGTCAAACACGAGCGTGTTTCCCTCGAGTTTTACACTGTCGCCTTCGATTATTTTAATTGTATATCCTGCGTTCGGATTGGACAGGTATACGCCGAGATTCAGAGACTTTTCATCGGGAGTGATAAGATAATTATATATATAATCGTCCGTATCGGCATTCTTGAGCTTTATAAGAGAGAAGCCCATATCATAATCGGCATTTTCAAAAGCTTCTATCTCATCGAGTCCCGCCACGCCCTCATACTCGGTCACTTTGAATGTAAAAGAGGTAATATTATGCTTCGGTTCAAACACAACGCGGGTCTCGCTGCCGTCGGCATTGAGAGCGGGAACTTCGACTTTGCTTCCGTCGCTGAAAGTGATTACTCCGCCGAGTATATTTGAATTGAGCCCGAAGTTGTCATACAGAGACACACATGAAACCGTTTTAGGGCTGTCAAATTTCACAGTCACAGTCTTTTGTGCATCATTTTTATTGAATCTCGACACACAGTTTTCAAGCTTGACATGGAGACCGGCAGTCCTGTTTCCGACACCGATGAGTCTGAAATCGTTAAGCAACGAAGCATCGCCGGAGGACACGCTGATATCGGCATTATATGTGAGGCTGTCCGTGCGGCGATTCCAATAGACCGAAACGCCGTTTATTATGCGCTCGGAATAGCAATAAGCATACTGTGAAAGATGCTCGCTGAGCGCTTTATATTCGGAACATCTGAGTATCGAATGGCTGAGAGACTTTTTATCTATCGGCAGTCTGACCCTGTTATTCCATCTGTATTGCGGAACATCGGTCTCATATGACGGATCGTTATTCTTCTCTCTGTCCTGCATCACGGTGCTCTTGATATTAAGTGCATAAAAATCCGGCTTTGATTTCCACGCAAGTGAATAGCCGAAGCACTTGAGCACTTTCGGAGTGTATCCGCTCTCTTTTTTCAGGATACGCTCCATCGCCTTTTCAAACGATATGCTGACTCCGCGGTGATCCGTGTGGGTATCGAAATCTATTGCTAAAATATAATCCGGGCGATATTCGAGAACAACACTTTCGATATCATCGACCATATTTTCGGCTGTATATTTGGCGTGAGTTCCGAAACGGTCGAAGTGATAATCTTTAAATCCCTTTCCCGCATAAGTATGATCCCATCCGGAAGAGAAAGAAAAAGCTTTTTTGCCGACGTAGAGCTGCGTTCCGTCGGGATATCCGAGAAATATTACTTTCTCTCTCGGTATACCGAGTTTTTCAAGCGCATTGCAGGCTTCACTCTGACGGGTATATGCAGAAACTCTTTTATCGCCGTTTGTTGCGAACACGACACGGACATCGGCGCCGTTTTTGTACATAGGCGGAAGCACCTGACCGGAGATAAGCAGATCGTCATCTTCATGAGGGACTATAACCATGACTTTTTTGTTCTTAAACTGAGAATCATAGAAGCTGTTATCTACGCCGTCGTTTGAATCCAGCTTATTGAGCTCGGTCTCATATACGCAAACCACAGCAAGAACGGCAAGCACAAGCGCCATGAGAACTATCAGCACCGCTCTTTTCTTCTTTTTCCTTTTCACATTTTCTGCCATGTTGTTACCTTAACCTTTAAACAGAGATTTTTGCTTATTTTTTCGGCTTCTTCACCACGGTAACGCTGTCAACACCGTAGTACACCGCAGTCCAATCATTGAACCATTTGTTGTTCGCGTTATCGTTGGTAATATTTATCATATATGAATTCAGCGACCAATAAGATTTGCGCGGTCGACTGCGCGGTATTTTGACATCCTTTATGCCCGCCGCTTTCTGCTCATATATCGCCTGCTCAGCCTCTTCATAAGCGATGCTGTCGGACTTGAGCGCATAATATTCTCCGACATAGATAACGCTGAAACCAAGGGCAACCAAAACTGAAAGCACAACAGCGGTTTTCTTAATTCCGTCCATTTTGCCGTCAAGAAGCTGAGCCGCCAGGACAAATGCCGCGCATCCGAACATAATATTTGCGCCGAAGAAAGAGCGAGGAGGCGCTTCGGGCGAAACTATCAAAACTCCCGCAGCTGCCGCACCGGTGAGCAGATATATGCACGGCAGGAGCCAGTTGAGCTTTTTCTTTTTGATGCAAACAATTAACAGGACAATTACCAAAACTACAAGCATAAGCAGCACAGCACGCCAGATATTAAAATATATCTGCTCCGCCGACCACAGCAAATGCTTCATTATATTCCGCTCGCGGTGGGTATTATCGATACGCACTCTGTTGCCGGGAGCGAGAAGCAATATTCCGAATCCGGTTATGACTCCGAGAAGTCCGGTAACATGATGTGCTCTGACGGGCATTTTCTTTATCTTGAAGTAGATCAAGAAGAGCATAACAGCTCCCATCGTTGCGCCGCCCATATTCTCATTTGTCCAACCCGCAAAGACGCCGGCGACAAACATGAGAACCGAAAGAATAATTTCTTTTGAAGGCTTCGGCTTTTCGGACTCCGTATCATGGATGCGGTAGAACATAAGAAAAGTCAGTATCCACACGGTTGTCCACAGATAATTGAACGCTGCGCTGTACCAGATATAGGCCGATGCGGGTTTGTTCATTCCAAGCCACTCAAAGGCATAAATAAAGACCAGCAGCGGTATATTTATCGGTCGCTTGTAGTTTGCGTGAAAATATATCAGCAGGCCGAGCAATGTAAAGAACAGGGAGTTCACAACATTGAAGACCGATTTATCGAACAGAGTAAACAGCTGCAGGAGAAAATGCGCCGGTATTCTGCCATTGCAGATCTTGTAATGCGTCACCATGCCCGTAAAAATATCCCTTATTCCCGTCAGGCGTTCCGGCGTGCCTTTGACAACATGTCCAGTGTACTTGAAGAAATAGAGATAATCATCGGCGGCATATCCTATCATGCCGTTAAACACAAGTATAAGGCTGAACATAAGCGCCGCAATAGCAACTACAGCCGTAATTTTTATTACCGTTTCACGATTCACGGTTAGTTTTTGACTGTTCAATACAATTTTTCTCCGATTTTTTCGGTAATAAACCACCGTAGGATATATTACCACAAGTGTAAATATAATGCAATTAATTCCTGTTTACAACATAATGAAAAAACGGTTACATACGATAACAAAACTGTAACAATTGGTATATTACTTCAAAAACAGACAAAAAAGCTGAATAATATGCAAATTTTTCACTTTATCTCAAATATATTGATATTATATACATTATATAGATTTTTCTTATAATTTTCAATTCGTTTCTTTTTCATGCATATAAAAATCCCGCCGTATTAAGCGGCGGGATAAAATATTTAATTTCAGCACTTGATTACAACATCGTTGGGGAAGAACTCGGGAAGATAAGCCTTGTGAGCCCACTTCATCTCCTCGAAGCACTTGTGTGCCTTCTCCCAGTCGCCGACGAGCGGATGCACGAGCAGCGCATTGATAGCTGCTGCCTCGGAACCGGTTGTCGCGGCTTCTACGGTGTACTTCTCATACGCCTTTACAACGCGCATAAGACCGATGATATGTCTGTTATCGACCTTGTCGATAGCGACGGGCTCTGCGCCGTCCTTGCCAATAACAGCGGCTATCTCGAGAACGTCGTCATCGTCCATGAAATCAACAGTGCCGTTATTCTTGATGTTGACTATCTGGACATCGCGCTTATCGTTGGCAATAGAATCGATAAGAGAAACTGCGGCAAGAGAATACTTGTGACCGCCGCGCTGATCGAGAAGAGCTGGCTTTGTGACAAGAGTCTCATCCGAATACATCTCAAGCAGCTCTTCCTCAATCTCCATGCAGACGCGGGCACGGCACTTCTCATCCTCTTTCTGATGCTTAAGCTTCGCATCTCTGCAATAATAATACTGGAGATAAGACGAAGGAATTCCGCGAACGGCGTTGAGGCAATCGAGCGAGAAGCCGTCGTCCTTTATGTTCGCCATAACTTTTGTCGAGAAGCCCTGAGCGAGCATATCGTCGATAAGCTCCTTGCCGTCCTTCTTGACGGAGGTTATCCAGCTGAGGTGGTTAAGACCGACATATGTAATATCGCAGTCGTCACCCATAGCCTCTTTTGTATCGTCGATCATGTTGATCGGGACATTGCAAAGGCCCATGCACTTGACATTGGTGTGGTTGAGCACGAACTCGGTGATGATGCCGGAGGGATTGGTGAAGTTGATGAGCCATGCGTTAGGGCAGATAGCCTCGATGCGGTCGCAGATATGCTGCATGACCGGAATAGTACGCAGAGCCTTGAAGAAGCCGCCGATGCCGGTGGTCTCCTGACCGATGAGGTCATATTTGAGCGGGATAGTCTCATCGAGATAACGGGCATGAAGCATGCCGACTCTTATCTGGGTGACAACAAAGTCTGCGCCCTGAAGAGCCTCGTCAAGGTTATCGGTGAGAAGAGTCTCGCACTCTATGCCCGCCTTCTTGAGCATTCTCAGGCAGAGGTTGCCGACTATCGTTCTCTTCCTCTCGTCTATATCCATAAAGGATATCTTTTTGAGCTTGAGCGAGGACTGAGCCTTTATGAATCCGTCCACAAGCTCGGGGCAATATGTGCTGCCCGAACCGATGACTGCTACTGTAATTTCTTTCATATATATTACTCCCTTTTCTGTAAAATCCTTATTTATACTGCCTGAATATCCAGTTTATGCAACCGGTGACAGGCTCCTTATCGAGCTTTATGAACTTCAGCTTTCTTCCGCTCATCTGCTGCGCATACTCGTGCAGCTTTTCGATATAAGCATCGTTCGGAAGCTTCGTGTGCATTGAACCGGAAAGAACAACCTCTATCTCGTCGCCGTCGAACTCCATCTGCTTTGCAAGCGCCGCGATGAACTGCGCGCCGCGCTTTGCCATCTCGTCCGTTTTGGCGAGCGCAGGGGCATCGCCCATAGCCGCCGCCTTGAAGAACGAGCCGATAAGAGTCTTGATATAGAGCGGAGTCTCCTCCGTCTCAAGCTTTGCAACGGTTCCGACGAACTCCTCGCGCGAAGTGATGCCGAATGCATCATAGTACATCTTCGTGATAAGAGTGGGTTCAAGTCCGAGATAGACTTCATCGTATATGAGCCTGAATGCAGTCTGGGCTATCCAGTTACCGTTGCCCATATCGCCGGTGCACTCGCTGAGTCCGCCGAGCTGGAGCATATTGCCCTTTGAATCAATCGCGTTGCAGCAGGTACCCGTTCCGCAGTTATAGCCTATTGCCGCGCCGCTCTCGGAGCCCGCCTGAACGACGATAAAGCCGTCGTTATAGATAGCAAAGTTCCGAAGCCCCTTTTCCGAAAGCTTCTCGCACATGATATCATGCTGGAACTGATGGTCGATTCCCGCAAGACCCATCAGCGAAAAAGCAACATCGTCAAGAGATATTCCCGCCTCGCCGACAAGTTCGGTTATACCGTTCCAGATAACCGCGCTCGCCTCGTCAAACGCGCCCTCGAGATTCTCGTGGTTGCTTCCCGGTCCGTAGACCGTTTTGACTACATTTTTGTCCTCATCAAAAAGGGAAAACGCCGTTTTTGTTCCGCCTCCGTCAACACCGATGTAAAAGCTCATTCACCTTTCTCCTCATCACTGAAAAACTCTTCGCAGATTTCCTCTGCGTTATATCTGCTGCGTCTTGCCGGAGCTCTGTCGATCCACATGCCGTTTGTGAAATCAGGCACGGGCACGGGCATGCTGCCCATTGCTATCGACTGCTCCGAAAGGCAGGTTATAGCCATCCATGTTGCCGCATCATAGACATCTATCGGAGGCTCGAGGTCATACATCGCGCTCTCGACAAATGCGGAGAAAACGAGATAATCCATACCGCCGTGGCCGTGCTTCTCACTCTCGGAAGCGTAGTTTTTCCAAAGCGGATGCTCATATTTTTCAAGATATTTTTCAAACGGCTCCCAGCTGTGCATCCAGTCGCCTTCTTCGTGCTTCGTCACGCCGTCGATATATATTCCCTTTGCATCCTCGTTATAAGCCGCGCGGGTGCCGTGAATCTTATAATTGCGCGAATAAGGCCGCGGGAGCGTGCAGTCATGCACGAGCGTTATCGTCTCGCCGTGGGCGCACTTTATCATAGTAGTGACTATATCGCCCTGGTTAAATTTATAGTCTGCAAGGTCGTAATCTTCGCCCTGGGTGTTCTTGAGCCAGGTGTTGAGTCCGCACGCCTTGCTTGCCATCGAAGTAAGAGTGAGGAAGCGGTTGCCGCGGTTGATATGCAGCGCCTTAGCTATAGGGCCGAGCTGATGAGTGGGATAAAGCTCACCGTTGCGGTTCTTGAAGTTATGTATTCTGCCGTGTCGGTTTTCGCGTCCGAGACCTATCTCGTCTCTGAGGTCATGCTCATAGCCACCCTGCATATGCACAACTTCGCCGAAAATGCCCTCACGCATCATACGCAGAAGAGCCATTTCGTTGCGGTCATAGCAGCAGTTTTCAAGAAGCATGCAGAACTTGCCGGTCTCTTCGGAAGCCCTGACGAGCTGCCAGCATTCCTCGATAGACGCTGCTCCGCCGACTTCCATGGCGACATGCTTGCCTGCTCTCATGCAGTCGACCGCTATGCGGGCGTGGGTTATCCAAGTAGTCGCGACCATAACAGCCTTGATATCGTCGCGCTTGAGCAGTTCTTTATAGTCGAGATACATCTCGGGCTCCTCGCCCGTTTTCTCTTTGACTATCTCAACTCCACGGCGTGCTCTGTCCTCGTACTTATCGCAGACGGCAACAACCTTTACGCCGTCAATGCTGATAAGCTCGCCGAGGTTGCCCTGACCGCGTCCGCCGAGGCCGATTATTGCAAAGTTGGTCTGTTTTATCTCCATATCCGATTCCTCCGTGGGGATATCTTTTACAACACATTCGCCTTTTCTGTCGAATGTTATTATAATACTTTATTAATGATACTTCAAGGTGATTGACAAAAATAAACAGCTTTTCAGAGAATATTATCGAGTATCTCTATCACATTTGCCACAGCGCCGTCGTTATTCGAGCGCACAACATAGTCGGCGTGCTCGAGCGCCTCCGGCGAACCGTTTTCAGGGACGAATCCTGCTTTTGCCGCGACGAGCATTTCGATATCGTTATATCCGTCGCCCACGGCAAAAGTCCTGTCGTGAGGAACGCCGAGAGCGTCGGCGAGGAAAAGCAGACCTGTGCCCTTGTCTGAGCCTTTCTTCATGACTTCTATATATCCGCCGTTTGTCGGCAAAAACGCGGGATCATCAAAATTCTCGCGCATAAACGCCTGCACTTCCTGCGATATTCCCTCCGCGTCAAACATAGCCTTCGCCCAGGGGAACTCCGTCTCGGACGGATCACTGACAACTTTATAGGGTATACCCTGACTTGTGAAATGACGGTGGGAAGTGTCATCGAGATGTATTGCATAGGTGCTGTCAAACGGATACATCTCTATTGAGACATCCGGAAATTTTTCCATTATAGCCCTGACGAACGGGATTCCGTGTTCGGCATCTATGCCGTTTACGAACACAGGCTCGTTTTTTTCATAGTCATACGCCATGGAGCCGTTTGTCAGCAGAACGGGCGCGTTTATATACGACGGGTCATAGAGATGAAAGCCCTGATATGTTCTGCCGGTGCAGACCGTAAAATATCCGCCCTCAGAGATAAAATACGCTATTGCAGAGCGGACGTCGTCCGTTATTATTCCCTCGTCATTCTTGAGCGTGCCGTCAAAATCGCTCGCTATAAGCACTTTTTCAAACTTTCCCAAAGCACTTCCTCCGCACAATAAATTTCGCGCTAAAATGATAACATTTAAGGATATCAAAGTCAATTGAAACGCCTGTCTTTTTGCTTTTCTTTTTTGCGCGAAGTTGAAAAATCTGATAATAGTGATATACTATATAGTCAGGGACGAAGATAGAAAAATTCTTTGTAAAGGAGAAGTCATATGATAAAGGATATTCTTTCGCCGCACAGGGCGCTGCTCAGCGACCACACAGAGCTGCGTGCGCAGAAGAACACCTCGCGCGGAGTGTCTATGCTCGGCGGGAATCTCGTCGGCAACGCACGCACGGAGAAGAGCGGCATCAATGCCAGAGTATATAAAAACGGAGTTTACGGCTTTGCTTCAAGCGCGGAATACTCGGAAGAGAGCATAAAAAGCGTGCTCAAGGCCGCGAGCGACAACGCCGCATTTTTGAGTTCGAGAGTCAGCCACGAGGCGAAAATAATAAGACCGATTCCCGCCGGGATAAAGACGATGAACGGCGACATAAACGACTGCGAGCAGAAAGTATATATTGAATTTGCAAAAGAGATCGACGAATATATCGCGAAGAAATATCCAGATCTCGTCAGCCGCTCGATAAGCATCAGGGCGGATTCGATGGAGAAAAGGCTCTGCGTCAACGACGGATTTGATTCATATTCGCTCGTGCCGAGAAGTTTTGTCTATGTTTTTCTGACCGCCGAAGCCAAGGACGGAACAAATGTTGAACTTTATAAAGTATTCGGCGGGCGCGGATTCTTCACCGAAGTATTTTCCTCCCCCGATGAACTTTTCGGAGGCATAGATATACTTTACGAAAATCTTATGAAAAAGGCGGAGGGCATATATGCTGATGCGGGATACAGAGATGTCGTGATGCATCCTAACCTCGCGGGAATACTCGCGCACGAGGCGGTCGGTCACACGGTTGAAGCCGATTTAGTGCTCGGCGGTTCGGTCGCGGCGCACTGCATGAACAAGCAAGTCGCAAGCGAGCTTATAACCATGGTCGACTTCGCTCACACCCTGCCGGACGGCTCCTCGGCTCCCCTGCCCGTTCTTGTCGACGACGAGGGCACGCCCGCCGAGGATGCTGTTCTCATAAAGGACGGCATATTGAGGGGCTATATGAACAGCCGTGAGAGTGCTGAGCATTTCGGCGTCAAGCCGCAGGGAAACGCGAGGGCGTATGCGTTCTCCGACGAGCCGCTTATCAGAATGAGGAACACCGCTATCCTCCCCGGCAAAGACAAGCTTGAGGATATGATTGCCTCGATAGACGACGGATATTTTCTCACTGAAACCAACAACGGTCAGGCGGACACGACCGGAGAGTTCATGTTCGGCGTCTGCATGGGATATGAGATAAAGCACGGCAAGCTCGGCAGAGCAATAAGAGACACGACAATATCTGGCATAGCGTTTGACATGCTCAAGACTGTCGATATGCTCTCAGATGACATGGTGTGGACCTGCTCGGGTATGTGCGGCAAGAAACAGCCGATGCCCGTCGGAATGGGCGGCCCTGCCGTCAAATGCAAAGTAAATATCGGCGGACGCTGAGAAAGGAGCGATGAAAATGACTGATATATATGAGATAGCAGAATACACACTCAAAGCGCTAAAAAATTGCGGCGCGGATGCGGCTCAGTGCATCGTCGGCAGAAGCAAAAAAGATGAGCTGAACGTTGACGGCGGAAAATTCAGCCTGATGCGCTCCACATTCAACACGAGCATCTCGATGAAAGCAATAAAGGACGGCAAAAAAGGCGTCACAAGCATAAATCAGGCGACAAAAGAAGCGATTGACGAAGCTGCGACTCAGTGCATCGCCGCGGCGGAATCTTCCGTTCCCGACGAAGCAGAACAGATAGCGCCTTTCACTGCAAAAGCCGAATACAAAACCGGAGTTTTCGAGCCCGATCTCGACAAGCTGTTTGACAGGATAGAGGAATTCATGAGCCAAACTAAAAAAGAATATCCGAAAGTCATTCTCGAGCAGCTTATCTCCGACTATGAGCACAGCGAAAAGCTCTACATGAACACCAACGGAACAAGCCTCAGATATGAGCACGGCGAATACTCGTTCAACACGATGTTCTCCGCACATGAGGGTGAAAAAGCCTCGTCATTTAACGGATATTTCTGCGCGCTTGACAATCTCGACAAGCCGTTTATGGACGCAGGTATTCAGAGGCAGCTTCTCGAAGAGAGCGAAAAGCAGCTCAACACAGTCTCGCCGAGCGAAAAGTTCGTCGGCAAGGTAATTTATTCCCCCGACTGTTTCAACGAGCTTTTGCAGACGGCGCTCGAAAATTTTGCATCATCCGGCGTGCTTATTGACGGCACATCTCCCTGGAAAGACGCGCTGAACACGAAAGTCGCGAGCGAAAAGCTGAATCTCAGGAGCGTTCCGCTTGACGACAAAACGGTAGTCGGTCAGCGCTTTACCTCCGACGGTTACCCTGCCGAGAACATGGACGTCATTGTTGACGGCGTTCTCAAGACTTTCATTCTTTCGCAGTACGGAGCGAACAAGACCGGGTTCCCGCGCGCGCTCAACGGCGGCAATAACCTCGAAGTTCTCCCCGGCGACAAGACGCTCGAAGAGATGATCGCAGGAATAGACAAAGGTCTGATAGTCAACCGATTCTCCGGCGGTCAGCCGTCATCGAACGGAGATTTTTCCGGCGTCGCGAAGAACAGTTTTCTTATCGAAAACGGAAAAGTCAGCAGTGCAGTCAGCGAGACAATGATAAGCGGCAACATTATCGACATGCTCAACAACATCGTCGCGATATCCAAAGAGCAGACTACGGACGGACTTTCATTCATGCCGTGGGCTGAATTCGACGGAGTCACGGTATCTGGCAAATAAGAAAAAATTCCCTGCGGCTTTTATGTATTTTAAGCCGCAGGATACACATAATGATACTGGCAGCCGGAGCTGATATTATTTCGGGCGCTTTTAAGTGAAGAAGCTATTGTTCATTGTCTTTTCAACAGCGCATTTCAGCATTTGCTGCCTTTGACGGAGTCGGAGCTCTGCGGGTGTGGTTGACAGCCTGCAAACCCGGCTCTTTCGCGTATATAATAAGAGGAGCTTTAAAAGCTCCTCTTATTTTTGTGCATATTATTTTTGTGCATATTCAGCATCGTTGCTGTTATCAGCAGTCGCAGGAATGTTATTTTCCTTTGTGCGTTCGAACGTTATATCTTCCGAAGCATTCGTTATTTTCACAGCATTTTCAGGATTCTTCTCAATATTTGTCAAATCAAGCTTTGATGTTTGTTTTGAATTGAAATTATTTCTGACCTTCTGAATTCTTTCATCGGTCTGTCTTATGGATTTAAAAAACACCAGAGACGCTATTGCGGCGGAGGATTTTATATTTGAGAGCCTTTCAATATCGCGATAAAGCTCCCAATAATATTTTATCAGTTTACTCTTGCGCGTGGATGAAACGGAACCGGCGCGGACGCGGTAGCTTGCGAGAACTTCGTCGAGTCCGTAAGCGCGGTCGCAGTCGTGCATTATTTTAAGCCAAAGTGCAAAATCGTTGCGCTTTTTTATATCGGGGACATAGAATTTTCCGAGTTTTTCTGCGTTATAGACAACAGTCAAATTGCCTATTGGGTCGCCCTGATAAAGCATTGAAGAATAATTTACGCTTTTCGGCGCGGAAATGACGACGCCCATATGCTCGCCGCGCTCGTTTATTTTTTCATACGCGGTGTATGTAAAATCATATCCCATTTGCTCCATGAAGCTTATCTGACGGCTCAGCTTGTCCGAATACCAGATATCGTCGCTGTCAAGAAATGCGATATAATCGCCCTGCGCCGCATTTATCGCCCTGTTGCGCGCCGCTGCGGGACCGAGATTGATATCGGTTTCAAGCAGGTGTATTCTGTTGTCGTCTGCTGCCATACTGCGTACCGCATCAACTGTACCGTCCGTGGAATTGTCATCGGCAACGATAAGCTCCCAGTTACGGTAAGACTGATTCTGTACGGATTTTATGCTCTCTGCGATATAGTCCGCGCAGTTATACGCCGGCATTATAATTGAAACCAGCTTTTCCACCACTCAAATCTCCCTTTTGCGGCTCTGCCGCACGCGCCCGATTGGCGCGTATGTTATGTCTACATTTTATCACATTTTGTCATGCTGTTCAACCGACAAAATCAAGCAATCTGTGGATTATTTGCGTGATTTTTCTGTCCACCCACAAAACGCCTATGTAAGACACCTAATATAATAGTACAACAAGCTATGCTCTTTTTCAACGCACATAATATACAAAAAAAATACCGCCTGATTTTACATACAGATAAGTGCCCGCACGATATTGAAAAGCTTATGTTCATAGCGTATAATTGAATAAACCTATGTCAACGGAGGAGAAGATATGAAAAATCCGGCAAAGGCAAGCGATTTAAGTCTCATCGAGCCTGTCATAAGTAAATATAAGAACACCTCAGGCTCGCTTATAACCGTCCTGCAGGAGATTCAGGATATTTACGGCTATCTGCCCGAAGACGCGCTGTGCCATGCGGCAATAGAAATGGGCATTGCCCCGGCGACCGTTTTCGGCGTTGCGACATTCTACGCGCAGTTTCGGTTCACGCCTGTCGGCAGGTATTTTATAATGCTCTGTCAGGGTACGGCGTGCCATGTCAACGGCTCCGAGATGATAGAAAAGGCCGTGTTTGAAACGCTCGGCATACATAACGGAGAGACAACGCCCGACGGGCTTTTCACACTGAAAACAGTCGCCTGCCTCGGCTGCTGCTCGCTCTCCCCTGTTATGATGATAAATTCCGAGACCTACGGCAGTCTGACTCCGCAGAGGGTCAAAGAAATAATCGCCGAAAAGGCAAAGGAGGCAAACGCCGATGTATAAAATTAAAATCGGAGAAGGCAGCTGCGGTATCTCGGCGGGAGCCGGAAAGATACATAAACTGCTCGACGAGAAGAACAGCGGAAATTATACGGTTCACTCAGTCGGATGCATCGGAATGTGCTTTCTTGAGCCTATTGTTGATATCTATAACGGCGATGCGCTCACAGCAAGGCTCGTTAAAGTAAGTCCTGATGATGTGGATAAAATCATAAGCTTCACGGAAAGCGGCAACATGTCGCAGATAAGCTCTCTTGTTATATCCGACGAGGACAAGGGCTTTCTCGAAAAGCAGACTAGAATAGCTCTGCGCGGGTGCGGAATAACCGAGCCGGAGAGCATTGAAGATTACGAAAAGTACGGCGGATACACGGCGCTTTCAAAAGTTTTGAAAGCAATGACACCCGAGCAGGTCATTGAAGAGATAAAAACTTCCGGGCTCGCCGGGCGCGGAGGCGCTGGCTTCCCGACATGGTTCAAATGGAACGCCGCAAGGCAGAGCGTAGGAGACGAAAAATATCTGATATGCAACGCCGACGAAGGCGATCCTGGTGCATTTATGGACAGAGCTGTTATTGAGAGCGACCCGCACGCTCTGATAGAAGGTATGCTCATCGCGGCGTATGCTATAGGCGCAAAAGAAGCAATAGTCTATGTCCGCGCCGAATATCCTCTGGCTATAAAAAGGCTTCGCAACGCCATTGAACAGGCTGTGGAAAAAGGCTATATAGGCAAAAATATTCTTTCTTCCGACTTCTCATGCAAATTCAGAATCAAGGCGGGCGCGGGAGCATTCGTCTGCGGCGAAGAGACAGCTCTTATTGAATCCCTTGAGGGTCAGCGCGGTATGCCGCGCCTCAAGCCGCCGTTCCCTGCGCAGTCGGGATATATGAGCAAGCCGTCAAACATAAACAATGTTGAGACATTTGCGAATGTAACATGGATAATCAACAACGGCGGAGAGGCGTTTGCCGCTATAGGCACCGAGACCAGCAAAGGCACAAAAGTTTTTGCGCTGACAGGCAAGATTAAGCGCGGCGGACTCGTTGAAATACCGATGGGCAAGACGCTCAGAGATGTTATTTTTGATATCGGCGGCGGAATACGCGGCGACAAAAAGTTCAAGGGCGTTCAGCTTGGCGGCCCGTCCGGCGGATGCATCCCCGCGCGACTTGCCGACACGGTTATAGACTACAAGGCTCTTTCGGCAACGGGCGCGATAATGGGCTCGGGCGGAATGGTCGTTATGGACGAGAGCACCTGCATGGTGCGCATGGCAAAATTCTTTCTCGATTTCACAACAAACGAGTCGTGTGGAAAGTGCGTCCCCTGCCGCATCGGCACTATGCGCCTGAGAGAAACTCTTGAGCGGATATGCCAAGGCAATGGCAGAGACGGAGATATCGAGCTGCTCGAAGAGCTGTGCGCTCAGATAAAGGACGGCTCGCTCTGCGGACTCGGTCAGACGGCTCCGAATCCCGTTCTCACCACGCTCAGATATTTCCGCGACGAATACGAGTCTCACATAAAAGAACACCGCTGTCCCGCTGGAGAATGTCCGGAGCTTATAAGCTATCACATAGACTCTGACAAATGCCGCGGATGCACGCTGTGCAGCAAGAAATGCCCGGTCGGCGCGATATCCGGAGAAGTAAAAAAGCCGCATAAAATAGACAGCGGCAAGTGCATAAAATGCGGCAGCTGCAAGGTTGCGTGCCGCTTTGACGCGATATTTATAAAGTAAGAAGGTGTGACGATGAAAGAGTATATTACATTGACCGTTGACGGGAAAAGCGTAAAAATCGAGAAAGGTTCGACACTGCTCGAAGCCGCAAGGAAGGCGGGCGCGGATATCCCGACTCTCTGCCATGACGAGCGGGTCAAGCCATACGGAGCATGCGGAATGTGCGTTGTGGAATGCAAGGGCAGCCCGAAGCTGATGCGCTCCTGCGCCATTGAAGCCGCCGACGGAATGGATATTATAACAGAGTCAGACAGAATAAACAGGGCAAGAAGATTTTCGCTCGAAATGCTGCTTTCGGATCACACCGGAGACTGCAAAGCCCCATGTTCTCTCGCCTGCCCTGCGGGCACCGACTGCCAGGGTTATGTCGGACTTATCGCAAACGGCGGAAACGCACAGGCTCTGTCGGTAATAAAAGGCAGGATTCCCCTGCCCGCATCAATAGGCAGAGTATGTCCGCATCCGTGCGAGAAAAAGTGCAGACGCGGACTCGTTGAAGAGCCTATATCTATAGCCGCGCTCAAGGCTTATGCGGCAGACCGCGACCTTGAAAGCGGAAATATATTCATGCCTGAGGTTGCTGAATCAACGGGCAAAAAGGTCGCGATTATAGGCGGCGGTCCGGGCGGAATATCGGCGGCATATTATCTTGCAATAAAAGGACACGGCGTCACTGTTTTCGACATGATGCCGAAGATGGGCGGCATGCTCCGCTACGGCATACCGCAATACAGACTGCCGAAAGAAGTGCTTGACAAGGAATTGGCGCTTGTTGAAGAACTCGGCGTTGAGTTCAGGAATAACATAAAAATCGGCAGAGATATTTCTCTTGATATGCTAAACAAAGAATACAACGCGGTCATCGCCGCACCCGGCGCATGGTCGAGCACAAAAATGCGGGTTGACGGCGAGGATGCCGAAGGAGTATTCGGAGGAATAGATTTTCTGCGTTCCGTGATACTCGGCTCACCCGTTGATATCGGAAAGCGCGTAGCTGTATGCGGCGGAGGCACCCCGGCGATGGCCGCCTGCCGCACGGCAGTCCGCCTAGGCGCGGAGAAAGTTTATATCATCTATCCCACCCCCCGCCGCACCCGCGATGAGATGCCCGCAGATGCACTCGAAATCGATGAGGCACAGGAAGAGGGCGTAGATTTCAGATTTCTCACAAATCCCGATAAAATATTAACGCAGGACGGCAAAGTCTGCGGAATAAAGCTCCAGATAATGGAGCTCGGCGAACCCGACGCGAGCGGCAGAAGAAAGCCGGTTCCGATAGAGGGAAAATTCGAAACTCTTGAAGTTGACAGTGTAATAATGGCTATCGGTCAGAGGCCGGAGCTCAGCGGATTTGAAGAGCTTGACAAGACCTCTCGCGGCACGATAAGCGCAGACGAGAGCACATTCAGAACGAATATAAACGGCATTTTTGCAATCGGCGACGCTACGAACAAGGGCGCAGACATAGCCATATCCGCTATAGGTGAAGCGCAGAAGAGCGCAGCGGTTGTTGACAGTTATCTTCGCGGCAATATTATCGGCTACAAAAAACCGATACTTGTCGAGCGCGAAATAAACAAGAGCGACCTTGCGGACAGAGAACATATCGCGCGCGAAAGGATGCGCGTTCTCCCTGCAGAAGAGCGAAAACACAGCTTTGACGAGGTCGCACTCGGACTCACTGACAAGCAGGCGCGTCGCGAGGCTTCGCGATGCCTTGAATGCGGATGTCTTGACTATTACAGGTGCAAGCTCATAAACTATGCGAATAAATACAATGCTGAATTCGAACGCTTTGCGGGTCAGAAATCGCCTGCGAAGAAAGACACCGGGCACAAATACATCCTGCGCGACTCGGGCAAATGCATTCTCTGCGGGCTTTGCGTGCGTGTGTGCTCGCAGGTCATGGGAGTCGGCGCAATCAGTCTTGCCGGCAGAGGCTTCACAACTGTTGTATCGCCGGAATTCTATAAATCGCTCGGAGATTCGCAGTGCATCTCATGCGGACAGTGCGTATCTCTCTGCCCGACGGGCGCACTTGTTGAAAAAGTTCCGTTCAAAAAGAATGTTCCGCTCCGCGAAATTTGCACCGCGACGCACTGCACCGGCTGCGCCGCAAAATGCGCGATAAATGTTTTTTCGAGCGGCAGTTCGATAACACGGTGCGAGCCGACAAACGGAAATATTATCTGCACATACGGCAAGTTCGGCTTGAGCAAGCTCGCCAACGCAGACAGGCTGAAGGTCTGCAAATCGGGTGAAGAGTCTATTTCTCTTGAACGCGCCGCAGAGGTAATATCAAAGAAAGCAGCTCACTTCCTCCCCTCTGAGATTGCCGTCACGGTGTGTGAAAGCATGACAGACAACGAGCTTGAAAAAGCCGCAGAACTCAGTAAAAAGCTCGGCTGCGCTCTTGTTGACATGGGTAACATCGACCGAGATATCAGTACAGCGGACTGCGCAAAATTTGAAAAGATTTTCGGCACGGATTTTTATGTCGGCGCAAACCGTGAAAAGGCCGTTTCTCTCGGCGCGGTCAATTCAGCTAATATTGATTTTTCAAAAATCAAGGCTGTTATCTCATTTGGCGGCAAGACTTCCGAGGGTAATTTTGATTTCGCCGCCGTGCAGTCGGCAAAAGAAACAGGCGATGTTTCTTTACCGTTTGCGTTGTCCGTTGAATGCGTAGGTACAATCGGCGAAGCAGATATTTCACCCGCGCTGAATCCGACATACAGCAACGAAGAGATAATCGACGCTATAACAGCAAAGATAAAATAAACACTGACGGAGCCGCCATATTTCAGCGGCTCCGTTTTTGCATAAATACACACATAAATTCATAGGATAACACCGAGGTGATATTATGAAATCATCGCGGCTCAAGCCCTTGATATTCTTGGCTATTCCACTCGCGGTCGGCGGTCTTGCGGCACTGTTTTCAGCGGGCAGCATGGACAAATTTTCCGCATTGAATCAGCCGCCGTTCTCCCCTCCCGGCTGGCTGTTTCCAATCGTCTGGGGCATATTATATATTCTCATGGGCACGGCATCGTATATAGTCTACAGCTCGGATGCGCCGGAGATAAGCAAGCAGAAAGCACTCGGACTTTATCTCGTCCAGCTCGGGTTCAATTTTCTTTGGCCGATACTGTTTTTCACTTTCGGGCTCTGCACCGCCGCGGCGGTTCTTATTGTTATTCTTTGGGTTCTCATTCTTTTGACGCTTCTGTATTTTTACAGGATATCAAAAACCGCAGGCTATCTGATTATCCCGTATCTTTTATGGGTGACATTCGCGGCGTATCTCAATATTGCAATATGCATCATAAACTAAAAATACACCTCCCGCAGACTTTTGCAAGCCGCGCGGGAGGTGCTAATTTTATCAGAAATATTTCGGCAGATAATCGCCGTGAGCCTCGATGAGATCATCGCACAGGTGAACGATTTCATCTATTGACAGCTCGGACGAGGTGTGCGGATCGAGCATAGCTGCCTGATAGATATAATCTTTCTTCTGCGTCACAGCAGCCTCGATAGTGAGGAGCTGAACATTTATCATCAGATTATTCATTGCAGCAAGCTGAAGCGGCAGTGGCTCCTGACGGCAGGGCTGGATTCCGCATTTGTTCACGAGGCACGCGACCTCGACGCAGGCATCGTCAGGAAGATTGGGAATGAGTCCCCTGTTTATAACATTGCCGCCTATCTTATACGGAACGTCTGTAACGATGGCTTCCATAATATAAGAGGCATATTCCTTTGTGCGCTCATGCGAGACCTTGTCGTGGATATAATTATCTTTCTCGTTCTTCCAGTTCTTTATCTGCTCAACGCAGCGTCTCGGATATTCATCGAGCGGGATATTATATCTCTCGATAAGCTCGGGATACTTTGCCTTGATAAAAAAGTTATTATATTCGGCGTTGTGCTCGCTCGACTCAGTGCAGTAATAGCCGAAACGTCTTATGTATTCGAATCTCACGAGGTCGTTATGGTTCGTAACGCCGCTTTCGAGCACTTCTGTAGCTCTTTTTCTTATCTCGGGATAGAGATCTGTGCCGTCCGCATCCTCTATTTCAAGAAGCCAACCCATATGATTTATTCCCGCGATGCGCTCGCGGATAGGCTCGCTGTATTTGATATCAAGCTTATCGAGAAGTCCTCTCGAACAGGTCTGCACGGAATGGCAAAGTCCGACCGACTTCACGCCGGAATACCTGCCGAGCCAGCCTGCCAGCTGAGCCATGGGATTGGTATAGTTAAGGAAATATGCGTTCGGGCAGACTTCTTTCATATCGTCGGTGAAATCCTTGAGGACGGGAATGGTGCGCAGGGCTCTGAAAATTCCGCCGATGCCGTTCGAATCCGCGATAGTCTGGCGAAGTCCGTATTTTTTCGGCACTTCGAAGTCGATTATCGTGCACGGATCGTAGAGACCGACCTGGATGGCGTTTATAACAAAATCAGCCCCGCGAAGTGCGTCCTTGCGCTCCTCGACGCCGAGATATTTGCTGACCGACGCGCGGTTCTCGTTTATATTCCTATTGAGCGCCGTGACCATTAGATAGGACTCCTCGAGTCTCTCGGGGTCAATGTCATACAGCGCGATATCGCACTCGCGTAGAGCGGGAGTGAGCATAATATCGCCAAGGACATTCTTTGCGAACACGGTGCTTCCGGCACCCATAAAAGTTACTTTCATAAAGGACCTCTTTTCTGTTGTTTTTTATCCGCTTTTATTATAGCTGCTGTTTTTCCCGATGTCTACATATATTTAAACTCCGCCGCAAATTTGCACGATCTGCGGCGGAGTTTCTGTTCAGTTAAAAATCACCTTGCGATTTTATTTGTCATCGTAAGGACTGCCTTTTGTTACGCCCGTTGTTCCGAACGCAACGAGCACGACCGCCAGAGTCACGGTTATCACCCACGGTCTGATATCGCCGCCGTCGAAAGCCATAACAAAGAAAGCCACTATCGCCGCGACACCTATCAAAAGCTGAACGGCAGACGCTATCTTGTACCAGTTAATTTTCATAATTATCCCCCAACTGAATTTCCGGGGTTTAGTATAGCATACCAATGAAGCGGTTTCAATGAGTTAAAAGGCAAAAGCGGCAAAAAAATTTAAAAAATAATGATTTATTCATCAATATATGTATTTCCGGTCATTAAAATTATCTACAATATATCTTACCACTGCATCGTGAAACTCGTCCGGTGCGGACTTATTTTTCCATATGTTTTTATTCGCTTTATTGACACTTTCATACATCTGCTCAAGCTGCTCATCGTTTAGAGGTAGTTGAACTCCCGAAAAATACTTTTCAATGATATCAGAAATAACATCCGCTATCTTATCGGAGCCGATTTCGCGCAGGGAATCGATTATCTTATATACTCGTTCAGATGCAAGAAGCTCCTGAACATCATCAACAATGTCGTTCCAAAATTCGAGGCAAAGCGCCAATGTCTGTTCATTGTGGGGCAACCGTTCAATATTTTCATTAAAAATCGCGTCAAAAAGCTTGTCAAAATGAAATGACGGCAACTGCTGCATTTGAGCATCTGCGCAAATATAAAATCCACAGGGCGCTTCTGTTCTCCAACCGCCTCGAGTTCTTAACACAAGATTATATTCTGCTTTGTTTTCGTTGCGAATAACTGCATTTTGTTCAAAAGATCCACCGTCTATATAATATATCTCAGCCCTCGGAACTTCTGCTGAAATGGTCCTGCCGTTTTTTTAACGCACCTACATACTGACCGTTGATATAAATTTTATATGGCAAAAGACTATCTGCAAGGGCGGGTTTTCTTTGTATGTTGAAACGCACAGTTTTTTCTAAAAAATTTTTTGCCATTTTATTCTCTCCATTTGTTTTTTCACTAATGAGGAAAAATTGTGATAGTTTCTTTTCGGAGTTTACACGATTCACTCCGCCATAACATTTCATGATTTCCATTTTTTGAGGTTTACATGATTTCCATTTATTTTCCTTTCTCTAATTTGATTGGAGAAAAAGAAAAGCCGAAAGCCCTTATGTATCAAGGCTTTCGGCTTTGGCGGAGAGCAAGGGATTCGAACCCTCGAAACGCTTTTGACGTTTACACGATTTCCAATCGTGCTCCTTCGACCAGCTCGGACAACTCTCCGTATCTGCAATCAAATGCTCGTATATTATATATGACCGCGCCGCAAAAATCAAGTCTTTTTTCAAAAATCCTGAACTTTTTATTTTTGCACTCCCTGCTTATCGAATAAACCTGTGTTTGCGTGGAATCAATATAATATGTAAATCAGCAAATTTTACCTGTTTTTTACTCTACTGTATTGAACCCGGAGATGAAATATAATATAATGGATTTGATTAATATAAAATGGAATGAAGGGATATCCATGAGAAAGACGAAGATTGTATGCACGATAGGACCCGCCAGCAGCGACCCGAAAGTATTCACCAAGATGTGCAAAGCGGGCCTTAATGTTGCGAGGCTCAACTTCTCCCACGGCACCCATTCGGAGCAGCTCGAAAAGCTCAATATGGTAAAAAAAGTCCGCGAGGAGCTCGATCTCCCGATAGCGATAATGCTCGACACAAAGGGTCCGGAATACAGAATCAAGACCTTTGAAAACGGCAAGATAATACTCAACGACGGTGACGAGTTCTCGTTCACCACAGAAGACATAGTCGGCGATCAGAGCCGCGTCAGCGTGACCTATGCGGGACTTGTCGACGATATTTCAATCGGCGACCGCATACTCGTCAACAATGGACTTGTGATTTTCGAGGTAATCGGAAAGACCGATACAGATGTAAAGTGCAAAGTAATAGCCGGCGGCGAGCTTTCAAACAGAAAGAGCATGAGTTTCCCGAACAAGGTACTCAATCAGGTTTATCTCAGCGAGCAGGATAAGGACGATCTGCTGTTCGGCATTCAGAACAATGTCGACTACATCGCGGCATCGTTTGTTTCATGCAGGCAGGATCTCATAGACCTCAAGGAGTTTCTCCACGCGAACGGCGGCGACGGCATAGACATAATCGCAAAAATCGAGAACCGCACGGGAATAGACAACATCGAAGATATATGTGAAGAGTGCGACGGAATAATGATAGGCCGCGGCGACCTCGGCGTCGAAGTCCCCTTCACTGAGCTTCCCGCGCTGCAGAAATATATAATCACAAAGTGCCGCCTGCTCGGCAAGCGTGTTATCACGGCTACCGAGATGCTCGAATCAATGATAACCAATCCCCGCCCGACGAGAGCGGAAATTTCCGACGTTGCGAATGCTGTCTACGACGGCACGAGCGCGGTCATGCTCTCCGGCGAATCAGCCGCAGGTAAATATCCCGTTGAGACAGTCCGCACAATGGCAGAGATAGTCGAAGAAACGGAGAAGCACATCCATTACGCCAAGCGTTTCCGCAACAATGATTTCAAGATAAAGAACCGCGTCGATGCAATATCACACGCGACTTGCGGAATGGCTATCGACATAAACGCAAAAGCGATAGTTGTTGCATCTATCTCCGGAATGACGGTACGCATGGTGTCGCGCTTCAGAGCACCTACAGATATAATCGGAATGGCGACGAACAGAGCCGTTTGGTATAAGCTCGCGCTCTCCTGGGGCGTTATGCCCGTACTCAGCGAGAAGTTCGACTCGACCGATGTTCTGTTCTATCACGCGCAGAAAGTTGCAAAAGACGCGCTCAACCTCAAGCCCGGCGACAATATCATAATGACCGGCGGCGCGATAAACGGGAAGTCAGGCAACACCAATCTGATAAAGATAGAGACAATAGAATAAAGACAAAAATAATCTCCCCTGCTTCGGCAAGGGAGATTTTTTACTGCAAAAAGCACCTGTACCAATTACGATACAGGTGCTTCTGTATTTTTTTAGAAATCCGCAGAACCGGTAGTTCTCGGGAACGGGAGCACATCGCGGATGTTCGAGATACCCGTGAGGTACATAACCAGTCTCTCGAAGCCGAGGCCAAAGCCGCTGTGCTTGACTCCACCGTAGCGGCGAAGGTCGAGATACCACCAATAATCCTTGGGGTCGAGTCCGAGTTCTTCGATACGCTCGGTGAGCACATCCAGTCTCTCTTCACGCTGGCTGCCGCCGATTATCTCGCCGATGCCCATAACAAGCAGGTCGACCGCCGCAACGGTCTTACCGTCATCGTTCAGGCGCATATAGAAAGCCTTAATCTCCTTGGGATAATCTGTAACGAAAACGGGGCGCTTGAAAATACGCTCGGTCAGGCAGCGCTCGTGCTCTGTCTGGAGGTCACAGCCCCAATAGACTTTGTAGTCGAACTCATCGTTGTACTTCTCAAGCTCCTTGACGGCGTCGGTATAAGTGACGCGCGCGAAATCAGAACTGACAACGGAATGAAGTCTCTCAAGCAAACCCTTATCAACGAACTTGTTGAGGAACTCAAGCTCAGACTTGCAGCTCTCCATAACATAGGAGATGACATACTTTATCATCGCCTCTGCGAGCTCCATATCGTCCTCAAGATCGGCAAAAGCAATCTCGGGCTCGATCATCCAGAACTCCGCAGCGTGGCGCTGAGTATAGGACTTCTCGGCTCTGAAAGTAGGACCGAAAGTATATATTTTGCCGAAAGCGAGAGCCATCGCCTCACCCTCGAGCTGACCGGAGACGGTAAGATAAGCGGGCTTCTCAAAGAAATCCTGCTTGAAATCGACTGTGCCGTCCTCGTTCTTCGGCGGGTTTGCGATATCAAGAGTCGTCACCTTGAACATCTCGCCTGCGCCCTCACAGTCACTGCACGAAATGAGCGGAGTATGGGCATAGATAAATCCGCGCTCATTGAAGAACTTGTGGATAGCATAAGCGGCAGTCGAGCGAACACGGAAAGCCGCGGAATAAATATTCGCTCTCGGGCGCAGATGCGCTATCGTTCTCATATATTCGAGCGTGTGGCGCTTTTTCTGAAGCGGATAATCGGGAGTCGACTGACCCTCGACCTCAACTGAAGAAGCGTTGAGCTCGAACGGCTGGTTCGCCTGGGGAGTCAGGATAAAAGTACCCATAACTCTGACAGCCGCGCCGACGTTCAGCTTGACTATATCCTTATAGTTTTCGACCTTTGCACCCCCTCAAAAACGCCCTGCAGGCTCTTGAAGCAGCTGCCGTCGTTTATCTCCATAAAGCCTATCGCCTTTGAGTCACGGAGGGTCTTAATCCATCCGCAGACTGTTATCTCCTTGCCGCCGAGCTCTTCATATGAGCTGAACAGCTTTGAAATTTCAAGCCTTTCCATTTATATGTCTCCTTTGCTTATGACTCATAATTATAAATGATATCAAAAGCGGAATTGAAAATCAATAGCGAAGGCTCTATTTATTCAAAATTTTCCGGCGCGGGGTCGGGTTCGATGTCTATGGGATCCGCCGAACCCCTGTCTTTATCTATATTATAGACAAATTGCGTGATAATAACTGTCAACGCAACTCCGACGGTCATGACTATGAGATACATATTTTTGATGTTCAAAGCCGTCTGTGCAGTCTGGTCTGCGCCGAGGGTTTCAACATATCCGCAGGCTGCAAGCATAACTGCGGAGAACGCCGAGCCGAGACCCTGAGCAAGCTTGCGGAAGAACGAGAACAGCGCATAGAGCGAACCCTCGTCGCGGCTTCCGGTCTTTTCATACTGATAGTCGATGCAGTCAACAACCATAGCCCAGAGAATAATTGTGAACACTGCGTTGCTCGTATAGAGAAGCATAAGCGCGCCTATATAGAGGAACAGTGAACTCTTTGCCTCGGGCGCCATGGGAAGCAGGCACGAAACTATACCCGCGACAACGCTTATCGACGAAGATATGACGACCAGCCTTTTCTTACCGATTTTTCTTGTTATTCTGCCGATGAAAGGCATGATGACAACAAGAGGCAGATAGGAAACGATATTGACAGCCGCCAATATCTTAGTGTTATGGAAATAGGACTGGAATATAATGCTGTTGACCGAGGTCATTGACATGAAGCAGATGACCTGGACGAACGAAACAGCGGTTATTGCGAGAAGCGGACGGTTTGTGAAGAAGCCCTTGACTGCCTTGAGATAGCTCATCTTCTCTGTCTTGTCGTGTGCTTCGACAACGACACGCTCGGTCACGAGCAGACGCACGAGCATGAAGCCGATGAAGCCTATTGCCGAGCAGACGAGCGCAACATAAACCATTCTCGAGCCGATGAGGTTGTTGTCCTTATCATAGACGATAAGAGGCAGGAGCATGGAGAGCACCTGCGCAAGACCCGCACCTATTGATCTGAAGGTAGAGAGATTCGTGCGCTTCGAAGGGTCATTGGTAATGCACGAATGGAGCGCGCCGTAAGGCACGTTTGCCATTGTATAAGCGACCGACCAGACGCAATAAATCGCAAGGCAGTAGATGACCTTGAAGATATAGCTCATAGAGGCTATTGGCATAAACGAGAGCGTGGTGAAAATTATCAGCGCGCTGCCGCCTATGGTTATCCACGGCATGAACTTGCTGCCCTTGCCTATGCGGACATTATCGACCATTCCGCCTATCAGCGGATCGTTTATAGCGTCCCATACTTTGCCGACAACGATTATCCAAGCCCAGTCGCTGAGCCTGAGTCCGATATACTGGGTATAGAACAGCATGAGATAATTCGTTATCAGCGCAAAGCTCATATTGCAGCCGAAATCGCCCATCGCATAGCCGAAATAGTCCCGCATACCGAATGGTCTTGTTTTGTTTTGTGCAGCCATGATACAAATATCCTTTCGCAAGATATATTTTTAGTCAATTATAATATAAGAGCATATCGAAAATCAATATTCAAAATATATTTTACCGTAAAATTTTGAAAAAATACTGCGGCAGGCATTGACTTTTAAACGGCGGCATAGTAGAATTATTGACTGTTAAAGGCTATGAAGAGGAAAAGTAGGTTTTTATGCCGGCAGAGAGATGAGACGGTTGGTGCAAGTCTCAGCGGCAGAGACTCCGAACCCGCCCCGGAGCCGCAGTGTCAAATGCGCTGACGCATTCCGGCGTTATCGGAAAAGACGGTTTTCGTCGCTTTGAGAGCGGACAATATTTGTCCGAACTTGGGTGGTACCGCAGACTTTATAGTTTGTCCCAGGCTTTTTGAGCCCGGGACTTATTTTTTTGAAAGGATGAAAAGAAAGATGAAACTTGACAAGCTTGTCGGCGAAAGATTCAAAGAGAAGCCCTCCGACTGCGTTATCGACAGCCACGCGCTCATGCTGCGCGGCGGCTATATGAAAAACGTTGCCAACGGCATCTATTCGCAGTATATGCCCCTGCGCCGCATAACTAAGAAAATCGAGGATATAATCCGCGACGAGATGGACAAAATCGGCGGACAGGAGGTGCTGTTCCCGGTAGCTCTCCCCGCTTCACTCTGGGACGAGTCCGGCAGATATGAGAGCGTCGGCAGCGAGCTTCTTCGCTTCACCGACCGAAACAATGCGCGCATGGTGCTCGGCATGACCCACGAGGAAGCGGCGGTTCAGCTCGTGCGCGACTACGCCAACAGCTACACCAAGTATCCGTTCATGATATATCAGATTCAGACGAAGTTCCGCGACGAGGGACGCCCGCGCGGCGGACTTATCCGCGTTCGTGAATTCACGATGAAGGACGCATATTCGTTCCACACCTCGCAGGAAGATCTTGAAAAGTACTATCAGGAGTGCTACGACGCATATAACCGCATATTTGCTCGCGCAGGCATCCCCGAGGTCATAACGGTCAAATCAGACTCCGGCATGATGGGCGGCAGCATCTCCCACGAGTATATGCTTCTGACCCCCGTCGGCGAGGATTCGATAGCCGTCTGCTCCGAGTGCGACTACCGCGCGAACATGGAAGCGGCGCAGAGCATTGTCGAAAATAAAGCTGACGATGTACTCGAAGAGCTCAAGAAAGAATACACGCCGAATATTCACACCATCGAGGACATCTGCGAGTTCCTCCACTCCCCGCTTGAAAAGTCCTGCAAGGCTGTTGTGTATCAGAAGAACGCGACGGACGAATATGTTGTTATCTTTGTCCGCGGCGATCTTGACATAAACGAAACGAAGCTCACAAACCTGCTCGGCGAGGCGGTTCATCCCGCAGTTATCACCGAGGAATGCGGACTTCACGCAGGCTTTATAGGTCCTGTCGGTCTGCCTGAGAACATAACAGTTCTGTTCGACAACTCTCTCAAGGGTGCCACTAACCTCTCCTGCGGCGCGAACGAAGAGAACCACCACTATGTCGGTCTCAACATTCCGCGCGATGTCGGCGAGGTTGAATACAACGACCTTGCGAAGATAGTTGACGGCGGTATCTGCCCGCAGTGCGGCAAGCACACGATAAAGATATCCCGCGGCATCGAGGTCGGCAACATATTCCAGCTCGGCACGAAATATACAAAGTCGATGCACATGACCTATCTTGACAAGGAGGGCAACGAGCAGTACCCGATAATGGGCTGCTACGGCATCGGCGTCGGCAGACTCGCCGCCTCCGTCTGTGAAGTTCGCCACGACGATTACGGCCCGATCTGGCCGATAACGATAGCTCCGTGGCAGGTACATCTGTGCTGCCTGAGAGCGGACGATGCAGAGGCGAAAGCGCTCGCGGACAAGCTCTATGACGAGATGCAGAAAGACGGCATCGAGGTTATTTACGATGACAGAAATGTGCGTCCGGGCGTTATGTTCTCAGACGCAGACCTGCTCGGCTGCCCGGTCAGAGTTGTTGTCAGCCCGAGAAACCTTGCCGAGGGCTGCTGTGAGGTCATGACCCGCACAAAGAGCATCAACGAAAAGGTCGCCGTTGATGATGTTATCCCGCAGGTCAAAAAGATGATCAAGGATATGTTCGATGAGCTGAACAAGTAAGATAAAATGAAGCAAATCCCCGAAAGCCGTTGTGGTTTCCGGGGATTGTTGTTTTTTTCAGATCAGAACGCGAAGTACTTTTTGAGCATCTTTTTCATTCTGCCGTTCATTACGGTCAGGGTGTTTATGGCATCCTGCCTTTCATCTTCGGTGCCGTATATCGCCTGTTTCATGAGTCTGCCCTCTTCAAAGCAGGCATCGTCATGGATGGGGAAATAATTCTTGAGCAGGAAACAGCCGTAGCGGACATATCTCATCTCGCCGACGAGTCTGAACTCCTTACTTATCCGTGTCGACGGCAACGCTTCTGAAATTCCTTATCGAATCGATAAGTGCTTTTCGCTCGTTTTCTGGCGAGAACACTATTGTCGAGCAGATATATGCGCCCTTGTTTTCGGGAGTGCAGGAGTGGCTGTCCGTGCTGCCGACAACGGGATATTTGAATCCGCGTGCTCTGTCCTCATAATATCTCACGGTCTGATAGCCGTTTTGTTCAAAATATCGCTCGCCGCCGAGCACTTCAAAGGCATCGAAAATCTTATTTTCGACGAGCCAGTCGTTGAGCGCATCTGACACATGGAACGCTTCGCCGGTTATCCATGTCGGATGCGGGAATATTCCGAGTCCGCCCGCCTTTCTTATCTCGTCATAGAGCCATTTGAGCACAGCCGCCGTCATTGCATCGACATTGTCGGGAACTTTTATATCCTTGGCGAGTGCGGTCATCTTAGCGGCGAACTCCTCCTGAGTCATGACATCGGGGCAGTCGTCTCTTATTGCACGGACTTTTTTATCCTTGCCGACTTCTTTGACCGCCACATCCTCGACAAGCGAGTTGATGCTGTATTCGCCGCCGAAATTTATTGTATGCGGGTCGACTCTGAAGCCGTTTATCGCGGGAAGATGCACCTCTTCACCGGGCACGAGATTGAACTCTGTCGGGATATTTTTAAATGCCTCTATAGCTCTGAGCGACGGATAATAGCGGTGGTGGTCGGTTATGGCAAGAAAATCATAGCCGTGGGAACGATAGGTTGCGGCAACATTCTCAGGATCGTGCGAACCGTCGGAGAGGTTCGTGTGCATATGCAGATCGCCGATAAACGGATACATACCGACGAGATCACCGGAGACGGCATAGACACAGAAAGTGAAGCTTTTCTTATCGCCGTCGGCGTTTTCGCCCTCGATGCGGATGCGATATTCGCCCTCATACGGGAATGTTATAGAAATATCAAGTCCGTTTTCTTCGTTTGCGGTCACATCGAGTTCTTTTCTGAAAGCGGACGCCGGGGCGTGTTCGATATGTCCGCCGTCGAGCCATGTTATCGCTGCCTCATGCACACTGCCTGCGGGGAAAAAGTTGTCGCCGCCGAAGGGGCGGATATGTATAGTGCTCTCCTTTTCGGTCCCAATGACCTTCGGGAACACATCGTAAGTCCAAAGTTCGCTTCTTCTGACAAAATCTGCCATCTCATACTCTCCTTACGAAAAATTTTATCAATTTATGATAGCATAAAGCAGCCGAAAAAACAATCAAAAGAACAGAAAATATTAAAAGGGTCTGTCACATCCGAACAGACCCTTTTCTTTAATATCCGCTGTCGTCGTAGACATAGCCCTTCGATTCGAAATACGAAATCGATTCGTTGCCGTCCTTAATTGTGAATACATATGTGCAGTCGCCCGCAAAATATATATTTTCCGCCCCGAAAAGCGAGGTCAGATACCGTATATTATCGCAGAACCTGGTCATTACGGTAAATCTGCCCTGTGGCGCCAAGAGCTTCTCGGCTCGGATATTGGCATAGATGCTTCTGTCATCGTTTATCAGATGGTGCGCGCCCTGCAGATACTTGCAAGAGAGCAGATTCTTTCCGTAGAGCGCTATAAGCGCCTCGCCGTTGGATTCCTCCGCATCGCCGAGGAAAATCACGGACGCGTCGTCGAATATTATCTGAAACACGGTGGTGGTCTCGTTCATGCCGCGATATGCGCCGCCGTCCCTTGCCCGGATAGACAGCGGGAGTATATCCTCGTGCGTTGTAAGCACCTCAAGATACGAGTCCGGAAAATGTACCGTCTGCCCCGTGTGCAGCTTCAGACATTTTGCGTTAGGCGCATATTTCTTGAGTCTCTCGCGGAGCCTGTCCGTACAGCCGCTGCTATAATCCAAAAGCGTTCTTGACGGGAAGTTGAACATAACCCTCTCGACGCAGAGAACGTCCTTCTCGCGCTTGAGCAGCTTCGTAAATACATCCATATGGTCATCGTGGTTATGGGTGCAGATCCATGCGGCAACGCGGATTTTCCCGCCCTTTTCGGTATTTGTTAAATCCTCAAGACGGCGCATAAACTCGTCGCACGCCTCCTCTGTCGCCTGTTCTATTTCGCCGCCGTCGATTATTATAACCGAGTTGTCGCGCAGTCTCAGCACATAGAGCATTCCGCAGTCGCAGCTGTGATAGCGAACCATTGAGCCGTATTTTAGCGAAAACTGCATGAGCGCCGTATCTCCACGCACATCCGGCTCGTTGTCGTTCATCTCGGAAAGCGGACAGCTTGCGTTATCGATTATCACCCTCGCCTGCTCCGCTTCGCGGGTAAAATAGGTGTATATGATTCTGTTTTCTTCGGCAAACTCCGAAAAGATATTGCCGTTTACTTCGCGGTGGAATGTCTCCTTGCGGCCGCTTGATGCCAGAGACGCGAGAAAATCGCGAAACATTTTCGGCGTGACATCGCCGATGACGACCATATATGAATCGTCCGCGCCGCCGCTTATTCCGTCCTCAATCGCAAGTCCCGCGCCGCAGTTTATAGGCTCGCCCGTCTTTGTCCCGAATGCCGCAACGCCAAGGGCTTCAAAAAAATCACTGAAGTTCACATCTTATCCTCCTCATTATAAATTTGTCCGCTAACAATTATATATTCAGCGGCGCGCAGTGTCAACATTATTGAAAAAAAGTCCGAAACTACTGTAAAAACATAAAAAGATATGATACTATAATGGCGTACCGTATTCGGCTGAAATGCCGAAAAATATTAACCCGGAGGCGAAATAAAAATGCTGAAAGTCGCACTTGTCGGCGTAGGCGGAATAAGCGGAGCGCACATTCCCGCGTGGGAGAGCATGGACGACGCCGAGCTTGTCGCCATATGCGACATCCGTCCCGAGAGGATGGAGAAATATCCCGACAAACGCCGCTACACCGATTTTGACAAAATGCTCGAAAATGAGAATGTAGATATTCTCGATATCTGCCTGCCTACGTTCCTGCACGCGGACTTTGCCGTTAAGGCGATGGAGAAAGGCATCAATGTCATATGCGAGAAGCCCATATCGCTCAAGCGCGAGGATGTTCAGAGGGTATATTCGACCGCTAAAAATAACAAAGTCTGCTTCATGATAGCACAGGTGCTCAGATTCTGGCCGGAATACGAAGTTGTCAAAAGCATATACGACAGCGGCAAATACGGAAAATTGCTTTCTGCATCGATGCGCAGGCTCGGCGGGATACCCAAATGGAGCTGGGACGATTGGATGAGAGACGAGAAGCGCAGCGGCCTCGTGCCGTTTGATCTTCATATACACGATCTCGATTTTATTGTATACGCTTTCGGCAAGCCGGAGAAGTGCACCACGAGAAGAATAAAGAGACCCGAGCAGGACTACATAACTGCGACATATGATTTCGGTGATTTCTTTATTTCAACCGAAGCAGCGTGGTTTGCGGGACGCTACCCGTTCTCGGCGCGCTTCATGTTCCAGTTTGAGGATGCCGTTGTGACCTGGGAGAACGACGAGATGACAATATATGAGTCCGACGGCGCGGAACTTCACCCAGTGACACAAGACGGAGAGGACACCGGAGACATTGGACTGCCCAAGAGCAACGCATATGCAAACGAGATTCGCTACTTTGCGGACTGCGTAAAGAGCGGTGTTTTCCCGGACAAGGTCAAGCCTGAAGAGCTCGAAACGGTAATTGACATACTAAAATCCCTGTAATATCAAAAGCCGCCGGATAAAACCGACGGCTTTTCAGTGTGTTATTTTTATTCTGTAAATCGCTATATTCCCGTTGTCGTTCTGTGTCTTTGCAGGCGGCGCGGGAATATTTTTATTCCGCCGACTGTTTATTTGCAAATCTGTGTGACGGACGATAAATAAGGAGCGCTATGAATATCAACAGCGCCGTTGCGGCGAGGCTTATGGGATAAACCGTCATTATCGTTTCGAAGTTGTGATTTTTCGGGAACACAAGCTCTATCCAGGCTATTCTTATTCCGCAGACGCCGATCATTGTCAGCACAGCCGGGACGAGTGAGACGCCGAATCCGCGCAGATAACCTGACATTATCTCATAGAGCATACTGAAAGTATACGCCGAGAAGACTATCACGAGGCGCGTATAGCCGATTTCTATAACCTGCGGGTCGCTGTTGAATACCGAGAGCAGGAATCGGCCGACAAGAAGGACTATTCCGATTGCTACACCGGAGGCTATCGTATCTTCTATCAGCGTCAGCCACAGCGTGCGCTTGCAGCGTTTTATCTGACCCGCGCCGTAATTCTGCCCGACGAATGTCGTGCATGCCTGGCTGAACGAGTTCATGACATCGTAAGCTATAACTTCAATATTGAACGCCGCGCTCGACGCCGCTATAACGACGGTTCCGAGGCTGTTTATCGCCGACTGGATGACAATATTTGACACGGCGAAAACAGCGCTCTGGATTCCTGCGGGAAGTCCTATTTTCATTATCACTCTGAAGCTGTTCCAGCTGAACCTCATCTTTTTCGGCTCGACTTTTATATATTTATCCGACTTTACGAGGCGTATAAAAAGTATTATCGAGCTGACTGCATTCGAGATAACTGTCGCGGTTGCAACGCCGCTGACGGTCATTTTGAGAACTATAACAAAGAAAAGATTGAGAATAACATTGAGAACGCCTGACACGGCAAGCGCTATAAGCGGCACTTTTGTGTCTCCAATGCTTCTGAAAATCGCCGCTTCGAAGTTATATAGCAATATGACGGGCAGACCGATTAGATATATTCTGAAATATATAACCGCAAGGGGCAGGACATCATCCGGGACATTGAGGGAGCTGAGCATCCTGCCGACAAAAAATTCGGCTATCACTACGACTATTGTTCCGCCGACGAGTGCGAATATTATCGAAGTATGTACGGCACGCTGAACGGATTCTTTATTGTTCCTGCCCATGGCGTTTGCGATAACGACATTTGCGCCGAGTGAGATGCCGATAAGAAAGTTCACTATAAGTCCTATAACGGGACCGTTTGCGCCGACCGCAGCGACTGCCGCAGTGCTCTTGTCGCCCGCAAAGTTGCCGACGACGGCGAGATCGGACGCATTGAAAAGCTGTTCGAGTATCGCCGTTGCCGCAACCGGGAGCGCGAACAGCGGCAGCTTGTTCCAGATAGAGCCGTTGAGCATATCTATTTTCTTTGCGCCTGAGCGTTTCATTTCGTTCCCCGCTTTCTTTGAGAGATTTCATGTGTTAGAAAAGTGTTAGAAAACACCTGTTTTGCAAAGGTTGGAGCACAAAAAGAGAAAGACTCGACAATCACGAAAACCATTGATTATCAAGCCTTCTGCGCTGGTGCGGATAACAGGAGTTGAACCTGCACCGAGTTGCCCCGACTAGAACCTGAATCTTTCAGCGAGTATTTTACAGGTTGTTATATCGTGTTACACAATCCCTCGGATAGCTTGAAAACCCAATAAAATCAAGGTTTTTCGATTTTTAAAGTTTTTATACGCAGATTAAACATCTGCATATTGTTAGACATTGTTTTAGACACAAGGCTCACCATCATATTTATTATATGCAATATTGCGGAGTAGAGCAGTTGGTAGCTCGTCGGGCTCATGACCCGGAGGTCGCAGGTTCAAGTCCTGCCTCCGCACCCAGATAACAAGCGAGTCTTGTTATATTTTCTTTGGTTCAAAAGAACTACCGAGCACATCATCATCGGCAGTTCTCCCCTATTTGTTTTCTCTGAACCTTGGTGCAATGACAATCGGTAACACCTGACTTTGTACTCGTAAGACAGGGTTTTCCTTTTTCTTCCTTTTATTCTGTTCTGGCTATTATAACCCACCAGTAGGCTGAGTAACCGGCATCTGCACTGCTTACTACCGAGAGTCATGGACGTGATGTGGCGTTCCTTTCTTAACCAAGGCGACCGCACTTTAGCAATAGGGAACTGCGGAGCGTGTTAATACACGTTCTGCCCATGCATTGGCTTTGCTTCAGAGACAGGCAAGATCAAAAACTGGGACAAAATCACCAGCTCCTTTCTTACCCTCGCGCTTATTGGAGCACGCGAAATGGGCAAGCATATTTTAGTCCTTATTTGAAGCAAAGTCAATATCTGCCTTATTAGCTCAGTGGAAGAGCGTCCGGCTGTTAACCGGAAGCGCGTTGGTTCAAATCCAACATAAGGCTCCAATATCCCGTGTTGCGCAACGGGGACGTGTGGGTTATGCCACAAGCTCGGTACGTCAGACTATCCGCACCTCTCTATGATGTGTCCCAGCGATATCAAATCCGAGTATATGCATCCTTGGCTCAATGGTAGAGCGGCTGCCCTGTAAGCAGCGGGTTGCGTGTTCGAGTCACGCAGGATGCTCCAAAAATCCAAGCGCGAGAAGTTAAGTATCGGGCGTTCCGGGACGAATCGGGCGCACAAGTTTGCGGACGGTAAAACGACGGCTGACGAAAAGACGTGACTTGGATTTTAACTTAGGTTATCAAAAGGCTCATTCGCCTTTGTATAGGAAGCGTTACGACGTTTCCTTAGTTTTACAAATACCGCCCATATGGGCGGTTCAATTAGACAACTCCATTTTGTCGGCTGCTTGCAAGCGGCTTCAAAATTTCATTCCTCCTTAAGCAGAACTTTGGGCGGGTATTATGCAAGCGATATCCGCCCGAGTCCTGCAATACAGCGCTTTGGTGTAAGGGCAAGCACATCATCTGCGGCGGCACAACTTCGTCCATCGCCGCCAAATATCTGTGTAAGCCGCTCAAGGCGAGCCTCAATTTTGAACAGAGCGATGTTCCGCCGATTGCTGAGATCGAGGGCGTTGATCTGGTGACCGAGGGAGTCATAACGATAAACAAGGTCATTGAGTATGCCAAAGATGCGTTAGGCAAGAATGAACTGTATGAGGAATGGGGCTTCAAGCGCGACGGCGCTTCGCTCATATGCCGCATGCTGTTCGAGGAGGCTACCGACATCAACTTCTATGTCGGCAGAGCCGTTAACCCGGCTCATCAGAATCCCGATCTGCCTATCAATTTCAATATAAAAATGAACCTTGTCAAGGAGCTCTGCGCCTGTCTCAAAGAGATGGGCAAGAGAGTCAAGGTCAGCTATTTCTAAGGGGGATATCAATGAGAAAATTCGACACTAAGGTACAGTATCTTAAATATAAAGTCCTGCGCGAGGTCGCGCGGCTTGCATGGAACGACACGCTGCTTGAAAATCTTTTCGAGATACCGAAAACCATTGTTCCCGGCAACACGCCGACCATGCGCTGCTGTGTCTACAAAGAAAGAGCGATACTCAGCGAGCGAGTCAAGATAGCTATCGGCAGCAACCCGAACATTATAGAGGTTATCGACATCGCCTGTGACGAGTGTCCCATGGGCGGATACGAAGTCACCAACGCCTGCCGCGGATGCCTCGCCCACCGCTGTGAGGATGTCTGCCGCTTCGGCGCACTCTCTTTTGACCGCGAGCACGTTGCGCATATCGACAAGACGAAATGCAAGGAGTGCGGCGCGTGCTCCAGAGTCTGCCCATACACCGCGATTATAAACCGCAAGCGTCCCTGCGAGATGGCGTGCAAGATAAAGGCTATCAGCATGAACGAGAACAAAGCGGCGGCGATAAACTACGACAAATGCATATCCTGCGGCGCGTGCGTCTACCAGTGCCCGTTCGGTGCGATAACGGACAAGTCATATATGCTCGACGTTATTGATATTATAAAGAAGAGCGAGAACAACACTAAATACAAAGTGTTCGCAGTTGTTGCGCCTTCGATTTCAAGTCAGTTTACATACGCGAAGCTCGGTCAGGTCATAAAGGGACTCAAGGAGCTTGGCTTCCACACGGTTATCGAAGCCGCTCTCGGCGCGGACATGGTCGCATATGCGGAATCCGAAGAGCTGGCGGAGAAAGGCTTCTTAACAAGCTCATGCTGCCCCGCGTTTGTCAACTACATCGAAAAATCCTTCCCGGACCTCAAGCCGTTCATTTCCCACAATCTTTCCCCCATGGCGACTATATCCAAATATATCAAAGAACATGAGGCGCCCTGCAGGGTTGTATTCATCGGCCCCTGCACGGCAAAAAAAGCGGAGGTTCAGAAGGACGAGGTCAAGCCCTATGTTGACGCGGCGATGACTTTTGAAGAGCTTCAGGCTCTGTTCGACAGCAGAGATATCGATATAATGACCCTCTCCGAAGATGTTCTTGACAACGCATCGTATTTCGGCAGAATATTCGCCCGCTGCGGCGGTCTTGCCGATGCTGTGGCGCAGGGACTCAAGGAACACGGCATTGAGGACTTCGATCTCAAAGCCTGCTCCTGCGACGGAATCGAAGCTTGCCGCGCAGCTCTGCTCAGGAAGAGCAAGGGTATGCTCGATGCGAATTTCATCGAAGGCATGGCGTGCATCGGCGGATGCATCGGCGGCGCTGGCTGCCTGACCCACGGCGAAAAGAACAAAAAAGAGGTCGACAAATACGGCATGGAGGCTCACGAAAAGACCATAAGCGACGCAATATCGATACTCAACAAATAACAACACCGCCCCGTTCGTCAGAGCGGGGCGTCTTATATGAATGATATGTAAAATACGGCGCGGATTTGTTGACACCGCCGCCGTAACGGGATAAAATATAATAAAACAATCTGAAAACAGGTGAAAAAACATGGACGAAGTAAGAATTCTTGAAATCAAGCAGAGCGTGTTTAAAAATAACGATGAGCAGGCGGACAAGCTGCGCCGCGAGCTCAAAGAGAAGGGCGTATTCCTACTCAACCTCATGTCCTCGCCCGGAGCCGGCAAGACGACTACCCTCAAGGCAACTATCGCCGCGCTGAAAGATAAAGTCAAGATAGGCGTTATGGAAGCGGACATAGACAGTGATGTTGACGCGAAGAGAATCGCCGAGACGGGAGTCAAAGCAATTCAGCTGCACACCGGCGGAATGTGCCACCTCGACGCGGAGATGACAAGACAGGGTCTTGACGGACTCGAGACCGGCGATGTTGAACTCGCAATACTCGAGAATGTCGGCAACCTCGTCTGCCCCGCAGAGTTCGACACGGGAGCCGTTAAAAATGCGATGATTCTCTCCGTGCCCGAGGGCGACGACAAGCCGCTCAAATATCCCCTGATGTTCTCCATATGCGATGTTGTTATCATCAACAAGATTGATGTTCTCCCCTATTTCGACTTTGATGTCGAGAAGTGCAAGGAATATATAAAGCGCCGCAACCCGAACGCCAAGGTATTCATGATCTGCGCCAAGACAGGCGAAGGTGTTGACGAATGGGCGAACTGGCTTCTCGGCGAAGTCAAGAACTGGAGAGACGAGAAGTAAAAGCTATAAAAATAAAGGCAACCGAGCAGTAAGATTTAAGTCTTACTGCTCGGTTTATTAAACATGATAACTATTTCAATCTATAAAGTAGAGCACACAGTTTGAGTATGGTGACGCCCTGCATTTTAACACTTAAAAATTATTTGCTGAGTTTTTTATAAACTAAATAAAGAATAAGTCCTACAATAGGAATAAAAAAGCTCAAAAGTGACCATCCACTGTTACTCCAAACTTCCTTTTGAATGTCACTTAAAGCTTCCTTAAGTTGCGGAACACTATTTCCCTGCACATTATTTTGCACATTGTTTTCCTGTGCACAACCACAGCCGGGACAAATCACCGCTTTGTTCATAATTTCCTTTCCACACTTTGAACAATACTTCATTCCAAATCACCTCTTAATATTTTTTGTTGATAACCAACGGTATTATTTTTCCTACTTTATCCTACTTGTAAATAGTAAATAAGATTTCAGCGTATAATTATTCTAGAGGTGATAGCTTTGAAACCATTGAAAGAAAAAATAAGCATAACTATTGACAGTGATATTTTGGAAACATTACGAATTTTGGCAGAGGATGACGATTGTTCGTTATCTCAATATATAAATATTGTTCTAAAGACACACATAGCCGAGAAGGCAGCACATTCTAATCATTAAAATACTAAAAGCGATGGGACAAAATTTGGGCGAACTATCATAAAAAGACAGCTCACAATTGCAGCAATGGGACAAATATGGTACACTGTTACAGGTATAATATAGCCGAGGTGAAAAGAACATGTACAGTCCTGAATCCAAAAAGTTGGCTCTGACACGCATTAAAGAGATATTTGAAACCTACAGCGACTTCGAGCATCCGCTCACACAAAACGACATAGCCGAACACCTTGATCACGACTACGGAATCAATATAGACCGAAAAACAATCGGCAGAAACATATCGCTTCTCAAAGAGACCGGCATTGAAATAGAATCCGACCACCGCGGGAGCTATCTTGGCAGCAGATTGTTTGAGGACTCCGAGCTTCGTATGCTCATCGACGGCATTCTGTGCAGCAAATATATCACCGCCAAGCACTCTGAAGATCTGATAAAGCGCATTTGCGGGCTTTCGAATATATATTTTCGCTCACACATAAAAAATATTTTTTCCGTTACCGACCGCTGCAAGACGGAAAATCCGTCTCTCTTCTATAATATTGAAGTGATCGACGATGCCATCGAAAAGAATCGACAGATAACTTTTGACTACAACAAGTACGGAGCCGACAAGCAGCTGCACAAATCCGCCGAGCACACCGCCTCGCCCTATCAGCTGATAGTTCACAACCAGCGCTATTATCTCATGGCGCTCAACGAGCAATGGCAGAATATAATCTATTATCGCCTGGATCGCATAACAAACATGCGGATTACCGACCTACACATGACCCCGCTCAGGAGCATAAAGGGATACGAGAACGGCATTGACTACGGCGAGATTTCTTCCGCGCTCCCGTATATGTTCGCAGACAAGCCGCAGACCGTCGAGATGATTGTAAGCGTCTGCATAATCGACCAAGTTATCGACTGGTTCGGAAAAGACATACGCATCTGTGATATCGGGGACGGCAAATTCAAAATCACTCTGCGGGTGAGCCTCAACGCCATGGAATATTGGGCGATGCAGTATATCAACTTCGCCGAAATAGTTTCCCCTGCCGGTCTGCGTGAGAAGATCAAAGATAATCTCAGCAGCGCTGCAAAGAAATATGAATAATAAACAGGCTGAGCAAGCACTGAAGCTGCTCAGCCTGTTTTATTTATTGCTGTATGCTTTTAAATTCATCTTCAAGCTTTTTAAGCTTATCAGTATCTTTTACGAGCCAATAGCTCGGGTGATAAACCTCGAGCACCGGGACCGACTTGCAGGAATCAACATTTGAAAGACAGTCTCTCACGCCCGACCCGCAGCACACTATAATATCCGGCGAAATTATTTTGATTTCCCTGTCTATCAAGTCCTTATAATTTTGGGCATAATCGCGAAGAAGCTTGGTTTTACATTCCGTAAACCCGCCGCGTTTGTTTATATTCATGAAAGCCACATACCGCAGAGCGGAGATATCTTTTTCAGGCGTTTCAAAGTTTTCGTTCAGTATTGCATTGGCAAGAAGTGCGAGCCCCGAAGAAAAACTGGTTCCTCTCTTCTCTTCCCCGAGCACCACTCTGCGGCACCAAAAACCATCCTTTTGAGCTGTTTCGAAATTTTTCTCGGCGGTCTTTGTCTTTTTGAGGCACGCCGCCTCTTTGGCAATAAAAAGAATCTTCTTGGGGCTTTGCATATACGAAGCCTCATCGATTATTCCGTCGGGAATAAAATTGCTTTTTGATATATTTTCACTGCTGCAGTTCTCCGACTCATGGCGCTCTCGCCACTCATCAAACAGTTTCTCCAACTCTGCGCTGCGGTTATTACTCATCGCTTTGCCTCCATGTTTTTTATTATATTATATTATCCCGAGCCAACTTTGTCAACGAAAGTTATGTCTGCTTTTTGGGTCATGTGTTTTGCTAAAATAAGAATCAAGAGGGGTGAAAATATGGCTGAAAAAGCAATTTTAGAAATTCCGGATGGATATAAAATCGAAAAGAAAGCATATATTGTTGACCGCGAAACCGCATGCCGCATTTTAACATCGGACAAACAAAGGAAATTCACATCTGCCAAAAAACGTGGCGAAAATGTTGAGCTCACGCAACATATAATTATCTGCCCCGTCTGCGGACACCGGATGCCCGCCTATCCGCGATATACAAACGGTTGGCTGACGCAGAGCTCTTCAAAAATAGCAAAGACTCCGAAAAATGTCATCAGGCAATGGTGCGAAGATAAAATAAGCGATTCAAAAGATACTATTTACTTGAATTTCATATCACAGCCGATGCTTGAAAATGTAATATACACCTGCCCCGAATGTCGCTGTGAATCTAATTTGTTCAGCAAAATTGTGCGCTGCGAATTGAATTACCGCCGCCACAAGCTCTCAATATCCAGACAAATCGACGACACAAAAACGCTTTTGTCCGTCTCATGGCTCAAGGGAACGGTGAACGTAAATTTTCCTATGTACGAGGAGCTTACATTTAACTTCAAAAACGGTCACACGTTCGTGCGGCTTCTGGACAGAAACGGGGCGGCAATTGCAACATGCGATGTCACCGAGCGAAAGGAGCTTTTGCAGGATAGCTTTTTTGCAAGATTATTGGGGTGTAATAAAAGAGTCGTTCGCCTTGTCAAAAAATTTTTTGTCTGCGAATGGCAGTCAAAACTGCCTTTTAAAACATCGGAGCTCAATCTGACAAAGTTCATGCTTTTAACCGAGTTTATAGGATACCCGAAGATTTTCTATCATTCGATACCGTATGCAATCGGGACGCACAATATATCCGCATTGTTTAAGTGCAGGCGCAGGGCTCTGCACCAAGCTCAACAAATCGAACAGCGGTATAAATCCATATCGTGGATGCAGGCAAAGAGCATAAGAAAAATTATTCTTTCAAACCCGGCATTTTTATTCTACGAAAATGAATGCGCGGCTCTCTCCGAAATCTTTGTCAACGTAAATCTGTTCCGCTCGGTTTTGTGTATGCCCGATATTTTTACGGTTCTCGGCAGACTCAACGAAAATCGCGGCATACTTGACTTTTTGCGCGATTACGCCGCTATGAAAGGTGAAATAGCGCTGAAACGCGAAATGCTGTCCTCGGCATTTTATTTTAATGAGTACGCATTCTGTTACGGCGGCATGAGTGACCGAGCGAGAGCGCTTGAGAGAAAACAATGGAAAAACGGCATTTCAATAAAGGATATATATAAATTTGACACCGCAAGAGTATCACTTCCCGTCTTCTCTTGTGATATCGGGATACCCGATTGCGTCGTATACGGATTTCATTTTTTCCGTCTCGGCTCCGAAAGCGACTATTTTGAAGCTTCAAACAAGCTGAATAATTGTCTGCGCTTTTTCCTGGATCGCTCCGACATGGCCGATAATAACCCTGTCATATGTGTATCTAAAGGCGAGAAGTTAGTCGCCGCGATAGAGGTGCACGGCAAATCAATTGTGCAAGCTTCCGGATATTCAAACAGACCGCTTGAGTACGACCCATATTTATACAAGGCATATACCCGTTGGTGCAAAAAATACGGCTTGCGCGAGGGCGAAATATGAAAGAATCCCGACACGCAAGCCCGATTCACACAAGGAATCATAACCACTAGTAAACTAGTGGTTTGCACAGCCCCTATAAGGGGCGCCTAC
>ERZ780053.126-NODE-126-length-36261-cov-11.1284_pt1 | contig 36261 bp, 30 predicted proteins | sample MGYA00511088_ERZ780053 | MGnify/ENA primary metagenome ERZ780053 (study PRJEB29588, sample SAMEA2150866) | human gut metagenome | biome: human gut; feature: human-associated habitat; material: faeces | place: Denmark | collected 2008/2010 ...
TACATGGTGTTACCTCCAATCGTTGTAGATAGACGCTTTCACATCTTCATGAATATGTGGACCTGCTGAAAAAGGAGGAGATGCCCTCCGACGCGGCGCGGGAGTATCTGGCGGTGCTGGACCGGCAGTCCCAGCGGCTGCGGAAGCTGACGGAGGACCTGGTGGAGGCGTCCAAGGCATCCACGGGGAATATACCGGTATCGCCGGCCCCTACGGACCTGAACGTGCTGCTGAGCCAGGTGTGCGGCGAGTATCAGCAGCGGCTGGAGGACCAGGTGCTGGAGCCGGTGCTGGCTCTGTGCCAGCCGGGGCCAGTGGCCATGGCCGACGGGCGGCTGCTGTGGCGGGTGCTGGACAACCTGATGAGCAACATCTGCAAATACGCCATGCCCGGGACAAGGGTGTATCTGTCCACGGAGGCGGGAGAGGACGGCGTGCGGATGGTGGTGAAGAATATCTCGCGGTATCCGCTGAATATCTCCGCCGACGAGCTGACGGAGCGGTTCGTCCGGGGGGATAGCTCCCGGTCCACCGAGGGCAGCGGGCTGGGGCTGTCCATCGCCACCAGCCTGACCGCCATCCAGGGCGGCGACTTCCGACTGACCATCGACGGCGACCTGTTCAAGGTGACGCTGACGCTGCCCCGGGCGGAGCAGGAGGAAAAACAGGAATAACGGCGCATGAAAATACCCTCCGGCGGAGTGAAAACCGCCGGAGGGTGATTTTTATGTGTTGGCACAGCGGGACAGAAACTGCCGGGTGCGCTCCATCCGGGGATGGTCCATGACCTGACGGGGGTCCCCCTGCTCCACGATGACGCCGCCGTCCATGAAGATCAGCCGGTCCGCCACGTCCCGGGCGAAGGCCATCTCGTGGGTCACCACGATCATGGTGGTGCGGCGGCCGGCCAGCTGGCGGATGACCCGCAGCACCTCGCCGGTAAGCTCCGGGTCCAGGGCGGAGGTGGGCTCGTCGAAGCACAGCACGTCCGGCTCCATGCACAGGGCCCGGGCGATGGCCACACGCTGCTTCTGGCCGCCGGAGAGCTGATGAGGGTAGTGCCCGGCCCGGTCTGACAGGCCCATCTGGTCCAGCAGGTCCAGCCCCCGGTCCCGGATGTCCTGCTCCGTCTCGCCGTCCCGCCGGGCCAGCCGCCGGGCCAGGGTCACATTTTCCAGGGCTGTGTACTGGGGGAACAGGTTGAAGTCCTGAAAGACCAGGCCGAAGTGCAGCCGCTTCCGGCGCAGGTCCCGCTCCCGGTCCGGAGGCCGGGACGCATCCAGCAGGGGCTCTCCCCGCAGGGAAATGACACCGCCGTCGGGGCGCTCCAAAAAGTTCAGGCACCGCAGCAGGGTGGTTTTGCCGCTGCCGGAGGAGCCGATGACGGACAGCGTTTCACCCTCCGGCAGCTGGAAGCTCACATCCCGCAGCACCCGGGTGCCGCCGAAGGCTTTCTCCAGGTTCTCAACGCTTAAATATGCCATGGCGGCCTCCTTTACCGGAAATAGCTGAGACGGCGCTCCAGATACCGGAACAGCAGCGTCAGCAGCCCCACGAACAGCAGATAATATATCCCTGTATAGAACAGGGGCCAGGTGATCCCGGCGGACTTCACATAGTCCTCGCCGGCCTTGGTCAGCTCCACAATGGCGATGATCCGGGCCAGGGAGGTGTCCTTTACCAGGGTGATGATCTCATTGGACATGGGGGGCAGGATCCGCTTGACCACCTGCAGAAGCGTGACCCGGAAGAAGATCTGCCGCCGGGTCATGCCCAGCACCTGTCCTGCCTCCCGCTGGCCCGCCGGGATGGCCTGGATGCCGCCCCGGTAGATAACGGAGAAGTAGCAGGCGTAGTTCAGCACAAAGGCCACGATGCACGCCAGCATCCGGTGGCTGCCCCAGATGTTCCGGCCCAGCCACAGGCCCGGGCCGTAAAAGATGATGATCAGCTGCAGCACCAGAGGCGTTCCCCGGATCACCCACACCAGGGCGTCGAACACCGCCCGCACCGGGCGGCACCGGCTCATGGACCCCAGGGCCACCAGCAGCCCCAGGGGCAGGGAGAACGCCAGCGTCAGCCCGAACAGCACCGCCGCCTGACGCAGCCCCTGAAGCAGGGAAAGGGTAACGGTCCAGAACATGGCGTTATGCGGCGGGAACCACCACCACCTGAGCATTGCGGCAGTAGGCGGGGGTGCAGGTCATGGCGTTCTGCACGCCGTCGGTGAGGGTCATGCCGTTCCACACCACGTCGATGGCCTGGCTGTTCAGCTCGTTGACCTTCTGGCCCCAGTCGATGACCACAAATTCCACCTCCACGCCCAGGCGCTGGGCCACCAGCCGGGCAAGCTCCGCGTCGAAGCCGGTCCACTGGCCGCTGTCGTCCTTGTAGTCCATAGGCGCAAACTCCGTGATGCCCACCACCAGGGTGCCCTTGTTCTGAATGTAGGCCACGTCACCGGCGGCATCCTGGGTATAGCTGGTCTGGGGCAGCTCTACCAGCAGGTCCTCCCGGACGCCGAACTGCCGGGCCAGCTTCTGGGTGGTGCCGTCCCGGTAGGCATCCTCCAGGACCTCGGTGATGAAGTCCGCCAGGTCGGAGCCCTGGCGGCAGCCGATGCCGTATTCCTCCTCCGTGAGGCTGTCGGTATAGGTGAGGTTGGGATAGCTGGTGTCGGGTCCGATCATGGCGCCGGCCATCAGCAGGTCAATAACGGCGGCGTCGGAGGTCCCGGCGGCAACCTCCATCAGGGCGGCTGCCTGATCCTGGACACTGTTGACGGTCCAGCCCTTTTCCTTGGCCACCTCCTCGCCGGCGGAACCGGCCTCCACGGCATAAATCGTGTTCTTGGCACCGCTCTGGCCGCAGGCGGACAGAGCGGCGGTGACAGCCAGCAGCAGGAGCAGATAGACTCCGCGTTGAATGATGTTCTTCATGATTTCCTCCATTCCCCGGTCCCTATCGCCGGGTGATTTAGCATGCTAATACACTACCACACTACCGAGATAAAGTAAAGACGGAATAAACACCAAATTTACCCCTGTGGGGCCGGCGTGTTTTGCACGGAAAACACAAAACGACAAAATGTCCGCACAAAGCGGACGTTTGACTGCGATTGACGGCGGCGGCCCCGGGGCATGCTAACCGGGAGAGGAGGCGCACATGGACATTTTTGACGGATTGTCCGCTCTGGGCGGACTGTGCCTGTTTTTATTCGGCATGAGCATCATGGCCGAGGCTCTCCAGCGCCGGGCAGGCGGACGGCTGGGGGGACAGCTGCGCCGCATGACCCGCAGCCGCTGGGCGGGCTTTTTCACGGGTCTTGCGGTGACGGCGGCGGTGCAGAGCTCGTCGGCGGCTATGGTGATGGTGGTGGGATTCGTGAACTCCGGACTGCTGACCCTGGGTCAGGCGGTGGGGGTCATCATGGGTACCAATGTAGGCACCACAGTGACGCCCTGGCTGCTGAGCCTGGGCGGACTGGAGGGGGGCGGTTTTCCGGGACGGCTGCTGCGGCCTGCGGGCTTCGTGCCCCTGCTGAGCCTGTGGGGCATCATCGCATATCTGTCCAGGAATGGCCGCCGCCGGGATACCGGCCAGGCCCTGCTGGGTTTTGCCACATTGATGCAGGGAATGGAGCTGATGTCCGGCTCTGTGGCAGGACTTGCCCAGGCAGAGGGCTTCCGCCGGCTGTTTACGGCCTTTACGGACCCGCTGCTGGGGTTGCTGGCCGGGGCGGTGCTGACGGCGGTGATCCAGTCCAGCTCCGCCTCCGTGGGGATATTGCAGGCCCTGGCCGCCAGCGGTCAGGTTACGGTGGGCGCCGCTGTGCCCATCATTATGGGGCAGAACATCGGCACCTGCATCACGGCCATGCTGTCCTCCGTGGGGGCCAGCCGCAATGCCCGCCGGGCGGCGCTGGTCCACCTGCTGTTCAACCTTACCGGGGCCGGGGTGTGGCTGGCGGTGTTCTGGGTGGTGAAGGTGCTGGCGGCTCCGACGATGCTGGCCCGTCCCGTGACTCTGCCGGGGGTGGCGGTGATCCACACGGCCTTCAACCTGCTGTGCACGATGCTGCTGTTTCCGGCGGCGGGACTGCTGGAGCGGGCGGTGCTGCGGCTGCTGCCGGGTGAGGACGGGGAGAAGGGGACGGAGCTGGACTCCCGGCTGCTGGCGGCCCCGTCGGCGGCCCTGGAAAAATGCCGGGAGCTGGCCGGAGAGATGGCGGCCCTGGCCCGGGATAACCTGCGCCGGGGCGTGGCTGCTCTGACGGAGGTGCAGCCTGCTTCGGCAAAGGAGCTGCGGCGGCAGGAGGAGCGCATCGACCGGATGGAGGACGTGATGGGGACATTCCTGGTGCGGCTCAGCGGCCAGACGCTGACCCGGCGGGCCAACGCCCGGGCGGCGGAGCTGCTGGCGCTGATCGGCGATTTTGAGCGGCTGGGGGATCACGCCATGAACCTGTTGGAAAGCGGGGAGGAGCTGCGGGATAAGGACATTTCCCTGCCCGCTGAGGACCGCCGGGAGCTGCGGGTGCTGACGGACGCCGTGGAGGAGATCGCGGACCTGGCCCTGGACGCCTTCCGACGGGAGGACCCCGCCGCCCAGGCGGAGGTGGAGGCCCTGGAGCAGGTCATCGACGGCCTGAAGGAGCAGCTGCGGTCCCGGCGCATCCGGCGGATGCAGCAGGGGAGCGGCACCATGGAGCTGGGCTTTGTATGGTCCGACGTGCTGACGGACCTGGAGCGGGCGGCGGACCATTGCAGCAACATTGCCGGGTGCGTGGCGGGGCTGCCCGATGGGAACCAGGGGCTTCATGCCGCCCAGACGGCCCTGCGGCAGCAGGACCCGGCGTTTGAGGACCGGGTCCGCCGCTATGCGGAAAAGTATCGGGTATGAAAAACTACCCCGGCGCAGGCACCGCCTGCGCCGGGGTTCAACTTGTCAAAAAGAATTTTTGACAAGTTGAACAAGCATTTTCAGAGCTTTCATAAAAGCTCTGAAAATGCGGTGATTGAAAACGAAAGACACCCCTGATGGGTTTCTTTCGTAACTATCTTCCTTTCCGAAGGCGGAGGCGATCCTGCTTTTTTGACATGCGGTGAGGGAAATTTCCGCATCCCGTTTCGACGATTATTTGCCATCGGTGTGCCATAATACACGCTGATCGGCTAATTTTTCCACCTGCCGGGGCCGGAAAAGGAATCGCACCGGAAAAAACCCGGTTTTGGGCAGGGGAGGGCTTGAGAAATTGGGACATATCCTGTACAATATAATTTTACAGGCATACAAAGAGGGGGGATTCCCATGAAACGATATCGTCGCCGGGCGCTGTGTCTGCTGCTGGCGGCGGCGCTGCTGCTGGGCGGCTGCGCCGGACCCACGGCAGGGAAGGACGACGGCAGACTGCGGGCGGTTTGCACCCTGTTTCCTTACTATGATTTTGTCCGGGCCATCGGCGGCGACCGGGTGGAGCCGTATCTGCTGGTGACCGCCGGGCGAGAGGCCCACAGCTTCGAGCCTACGCCTCTGGATGTGATCCGCATCTCTGAGGCGGACGTGTTTCTCTGCAACGGCGGCGAAAGCGAGGAATGGGTAGAGGACATTCTGTCCGCTGCCGGGGAGAACATCGGCTCTGTGGTCCGTATGATGGACCACGTGGACGCCCTGGGTGAGGAATTTTCCGAGGGCATGCAGGGCGGCCACGACGATCACGACGGCCATGACGATCACGACGGCCACGACGATCACGACGGCCATGACCACGACGGTCATGAGGAGCACATCGAATACGACGAGCATATCTGGACCTCACCCCGCATTGCCATGGACCTGTGCCGGGTCATCGCGGATACCCTGTCCCAGGCGGACCCGGACCACGCGGCGGAGTATCAGACGCGGCTTGCGGCGTATGTGCAGAAGCTGTCGGACCTGGACCAGGCGTTCCGGGACACGGTGGAAGGAGGCAGCCGCCGCCTGCTGGTGTTCGGCGACCGGTTCCCGCTGCTGTATTTCTGCCGGGAGTACGGCCTGGACTACCGGGCGGCCTTCCACGGCTGCTCCGGCGACACGGAGCCGTCTCTGGCTACGCTGAAGTACCTCATTGACAAGGTGCGGGCGGAGCAGATTCCGGTGGTGTACACCATCGAGCTCAGCAGCCAAAAGGTGGCCTCCGCCATTGCCGAGACCACCGGGGCCAGGATCCTGACCTTTCACTCCTGCCAGACCCTGACCCGGCAGGAATTTGACCGGGGGGAGACGTATCTCTCCCTGATGTGGAAAAATGTGGACGTACTGAAGGAGGGGTTGTCATGAGCGAACCCAAGATACTCATAGACTGCCGTGACGCGGCCCTGGGCTATGAGGGCCGCCCCATCTGGGAGCATCTGTCGTTCCGGGTGCGCCGGGGGGATTATCTTTGCATCGTGGGGGACAACGGCTCCGGCAAGTCCACCCTGCTGAAAAGTCTGCTGGGCCTGCTGCGGCCCCTGTCCGGGGAAATCCACCTGGACGACAGTGTGCGCCGGGGGGCCATCGGCTACCTGCCCCAGCAGACCCGGGCGCAGAAGGATTTCCCCGCCACCGTCAGCGAGGTGGTGCTGTCGGGCTTCCTGAGCGCCCGGGGATGGAAATTTTTCTACACACCGGCTCAGAAATCCCAGGCATTGCAGCACATGGGCAAGCTGGGCATTCTGGAGCTGAAGGACCGGTGTTACCGGGAGCTGTCCGGCGGCCAGCAGCAGCGGGTGCTGCTGGCCCGGGCTCTGTGTGCGGCAGGGAATCTGCTGGTGCTGGATGAACCGGTGACGGGACTGGACCCCGCTGCCGCCGACGACCTGTACCGCACCCTGCGGTATCTCAACCGCACCGAGGGCATGGCCGTGGTGATGGTGACCCACGACATCCGCAGCGCCCTGCGGGATGCCACCGCCATCCTGCACGCCGGACGGAACCAGTGGTTCCTGGGCACGCCCCGGGAATATCTGGCCTCGCCCTACGGAAAACGCTTCGGAGGTGACCTGTCATGAGCCTGCTGCTGGAAATGTTTACCTATCCCTTCATCGTCCGGGCCTTCGTGGTGGGCATTCTGGTGTCCCTGTGCGCGGCGCTGCTGGGGGTGCCCCTGGTGCTCAAGCGGTATTCCATGATCGGCGACGGCCTGAGCCATGTGTCCTTCGGGGCCCTGTCCATCGCCGTGGCCTGCGGCTGGGCCCCGCTGCCGGTATCCATTCCGGTGGTGATCTTGGCGGCCCTGGGCCTGCTGCGGCTGACGGAAAACAGCCGCATGGGGGCCGATGCCGCCATTGCCGTGGTGTCCGCCTCGTCCCTGGCTGCCGGCGTCATTGTCACCAGCCTGACCACCGGCATGACCACGGACGTGGACAGCTATATGTTCGGCTCCATTCTGGCCATGGACCGGTCGGACGTGGCCCTCAGCGCCGGACTGTCGGCGGCGGTGCTGCTGCTGTTCGTGCTGTTTTACCACAAGCTGTTCGCCATCACCTTCGACGAGAGCTTCTCCCGGGCCACCGGTGTGCGGGTGGGGCTGTACAATACGTTCCTCTCCGTGCTGACGGCCCTGACCATCGTGCTGGGAATGCGGATGATGGGGGCTATGCTGATCTCCAGCCTGGTGATCTTCCCGGCCCTGTCCGCCATGCGGGTGAGAAAGAGCTTCAGGGGCGTGGTGATCCTGGCGGGGATCCTGTCCGTGACCTGCTTCTGCGCGGGGCTCACCGCATCGTATCTGCTCAGCACCCCGGTGGGCGCCACGGTGGTCATCGCCGACCTGCTGGCGTTTCTGGTGTGCAGCATAGTGGGGAAGAAATAGATAAACGCTCAGCCTGTCAAAAAAACCCCGCTTTCACGCGTGAAAGCGGGGTTTTTTTGACAGGCTGAGGGCGGGGACGCTTGTGCGTTCCGGTCCTTTTCCGGTTTACAAACGGCTCACAGGCTGACGCCGCCGTCGGCGGAGGATGCGTCCTCCAGCAGGGGGGCAATGCGGTCCAGCAGAGCGCGGACCTGCTGCGGGCAGCGGCCAATGTAACGGGCCGGGTCCATGAGGCGGTCCAGCTCCGGGCGGGTCATACCAAAGGCCGGGTCCGCCGCCAGACGGTCCAGCAGGTCGCAGGGCTCACCGTCCTTCATCCGGGCGGTGGCGGCCATGGAGTGTACCCGCACCCGCTCATGGAGCTCCTGCCGGTCGCCGCCGCGCTTGACGGCCTCCATCATCAGGTTCTCCGTGGCCAGGAAGGGCATATACTCCCGGATGGTCTTGTCCACCACCTTTTCGTTGACCCGCAGGCCGTCTGTAACGTTCTGGGCCAGGCGCAGAATGGCGTCGGCGCACAAAAAGCCCTCGGGCATGGACAGGCGGCGGTTGGCAGAGTCGTCCAGGGTGCGCTCCATCCACTGGACGGAGGCAGTCATGGGAGCATTCATGGCGTCGGCCATGAGATAGCGGCTCAGGGAGCAGATGCGCTCACAGCGCATGGGGTTGCGCTTATAGGCCATGGCCGACGAGCCGATCTGGTGCTCCTCAAAGGGCTCCTCCAGCTGACGGTCGTGCTGCAGCAGGCGGATGTCATTGGCCATGCGGTAGACGCTCTGAGCCATAGACGACAGGCAGTTCAGAATCCGGGCATCTACCTTCCGGGGGTAGGTCTGGCCGCAGACGGTGAAGCAGGAGTCAAAGCCGAACCCGGCAGCGATGCGGCGGTTCATCTCGTCAATCTTTGCCTCATCGCCCTCAAAGAGATCCATGAAGCTGGCCTCGGTGCCGGTGGTGCCCCGGCAGCCCAGAAAGCGCAGGCTCCCCAGGACAAAATCCAGCTCCTCCAGGTCTGACAGCAGATCCTGGAGCCACAGGCAGGCTCGCTTGCCCACGGTGACAGGCTGGGCGGGCTGATAGTGGGTATAGCCCAGGGTGGGCGTGGCGGCGTATTTTTCCGCAAAGGCAGAGAGATTCTTCATCACCGCCAGCAGCTGGCCCCGGAGATAACGCAGCCCGTCCCGGTACAGGATCAGGTCGGCGTTGTCGGTGACGTAGCAGCTGGTGGCCCCCAGATGGATGATGCCCGCCGCCAGAGGCGCGGCCTTGCCGTAGGTATAGACGTGGGCCATGACATCGTGGCGGACCTCCCGCTCCCGCTGCCGGGCGGTGTCGTAGTCGATATCGGTGATGTGCTGCTCCAGCTGGCGGACCTGCTCCTCCGTTACCGGCAGACCCAGGTCATGCTGGGCCCGGGCCAGGGCCGTCCACAGGCGGCGCCAGGTCTGAAAGCGCATGTCCGGAGAGAACAGGTGCAGCATATACGGTGAGGCGTAGCGCCCGGCCAGGGGGGATTCGTAAACGTCGTGGGACATAAGGGTCCTCCGTTTCCTTGGGTTCAGCGGACGATGAGGCTGTCGCGCTCGGCGCCCACGGACACATAGCCGATGTGGCAGCCGATGGCCCGCTCCACATACTCCACATAGTCCCGGGCCGCTTGGGGCAGATCCTCCCAGGTGCGGGCGGCGGAAATGTCGCAGGTCCAGCCGGGGACATACTCGACAACGGGCTTGGCCTGGTCCAGCAGCACCGGGAAGGGGAATTCGTCGGTGCGCTGGCCGTTGATCTCATAATGGGCGCAGACAGGGATCCGGTCCATGTAGCTGAGAATGTCCAGCTTGGTCAGAGCGATGTTGGTAGCATTCTGGGTCCGGACACCGTAGCGGGTGGCCACCAGGTCGATGGGACCCACCCGGCGGGGACGGCCGGTCTTGGCGCCGTATTCGTCACCGGCGTCCCGGAGCTTTTCAGCATCCGCGCCGAACCACTCGCAGACAAAGGGACCCTCGCCCACGCAGGAGGAATAGGCCTTCACCACGCCCACCACCTTGTCGATGGATGCGCCGGGCAGGCCGGAGCCTACCGGGGCAAAGGCGGCAATGGTGTTGGAGGAGGTGGTATAGGGATAGATGCCGTAGTCCAGGTCCCGCAGAGCGCCCAGCTGGCCCTCGAACAGGATGGACTTGCCGTGGGCCTGGGCCTGGTGGAGATAGCGGCCGGTGTCGGCCACATAGGGCTTCACCCGCTGGCCGTACTGCTCCACCCAGGCCATCATCTCATCCATGGTGTACCCCTTGGCGCCGTAGACCTCCCGGAGGATCAGGTTCTTCCACTCCAGCAGGTCCTGGAGATGGGCCCGCAGATGGTCGGGGTACAGCAGCTCGCCGGCCAGGACGGTCTTTTTCTGGTACTTGTCGGAATAGAAGGGGGCGATGCCCTGCTTGGTGGAGCCGTACTTCTTATCCTTCAGCCGCTGCTCCTCCAGGGCGTCCAGCTCCCGGTGCCAGGGCAGCAGCAGACTGGCCCGTTCGCTGACCAGCAGATTCTCGGGGGTGATGTCCACGCCGCCCTGGCGGACGGTGTCGATCTCCTTGAGCAGATTCTCGCAGTCCAGGGCCACGCCGTTGCCCAGGATGTTCATGACACCGGAGCGGAAAATGCCGGAGGGCAGCAGATGCAGGGCGAACTTGCCCTTTTCGTTGATGACCGTGTGCCCGGCGTTGCCGCCGCCCTGATAGCGCACCACCACGTCATATTGTTGGGTGAGGTAGTCCACCATGCGGCCCTTGCCCTCGTCGCCCCAGTTGATACCCACGATCGCGCAATTTGACATGTCTTTGTCTCCTCATCTATATCATAACAGAATTTTTGGCGGGTTTCCACCGCCAACAGCCCCTTATTATACCGAAAAGCGCGTCAGAAGTAAATAACAAATCCGACATATCTGACATTATTATTTCTAATACTTGTTGTGAATATACACGATAAACATGCATGTATTTTCAGCATAAATTACAAAAAACTTGTGCGTTCTGCTGCTTGACGACTGGGGGGCGGCGGGGCTATAATCATTTGTTCCTTTTAATGGGAGGTAAATGCTATGGAAAAACAGAAAAAATCCCTGTTCGGGCCAATGGACCTGACCAAGGGGACATGCTGGAAAACGATTCTGATCTTTTCGCTGCCGGTGATCCTGTCGTATCTGCTGCAGCAGGTGTATTCCATCAGTGACGCGGCCATTGTGGGCCAGACGCTGACGGCCCAGGAGGTGGCGGGCGTCAACGACACCACGTCGCTGGTGTTCATCTTTCTGCAATTCGCCTTCGGTGTCAGCGCAGGCTTCTGCGTGGTGACGTCATGCCAGGTGGGTGCCCGGAACCAGGCAGGCGTGCGGCGGTCCCTGGCCACCCAGATCATCCTGTCGGCGGTGCTGACGGTGCTGCTGACGGCCCTGGCCCTGGCGCTGTTGAATCCCATGCTGGCGTGGATCAACGTGACGCCGGACAATGCCGAGGTGTATCGCGCCGCGTATACCTATTGCTTCATCATCTTCGCGGGCACCGGGGCCCAGCTGTTTTATAACTTCATCTGCGCGTTTCTGCGCAGCATGGGCGACTCCCTGACGCCGCTGCTGTTCCTGCTGTTTTCCACGGTGCTGAACGTGGGGCTGGACCTGCTGTTCATCATGGTGTTCCGGTGGGGCGTGGCCGGTGCGGCCATTGCCACGGTGGCGGCTCAGCTCATCAGCACGGTGGCGTGCTTCATCTATGCCTTTGCCAAGTATCCTCAGCTGCGGCTGCACCGGGAGGACATGCGGATCACCCGGGGCGATATCCGCCGCCATGTGGTGCAGGGCGTGCCCCTGGGGCTGCAATTCTCGGTGCTGGCCATCGGCATTATCGTCATGCAGGGCGTGGTGGTACAGTTTGACATGCTGGACGGCGTTATGGTGTCCTCCTCCGCCCAGATGGGCTTCGGCGCGGCCAACAAGCTGTCCAGCCTGACGGCAACGCCTATGAATGCCCTGGGCACGGCTATGACCAGCTTCACCGCCCAGAACCTGGGCGCGGGCAACTATGACCGCATCCGCAGGGGCGCGCTGCAGGCTCTGGGGATGATGGCCATCATCGCCGTGGCGGCGGTGAGCTGCGGACTGCTGCTGACGCTGAACAATACATATCTGCATATCTTCCTGTCGGCGGACAAGATCACGGCAGATACCATCCGGTTCGGCAACACGTTCCTGTATGTGGATTATTCCATGTATCTGTTCCTGGGCTGCGTATTCATCACCCGCAACTGTGTCCAGGGCATCGGACGGTCCCAATTCGTGCTGGGGGCCGGCGCGGCGGAGCTGGTGGCCCGGATCGCCGTGTGCCTGGTGCTGCCTGCTGCTGTGGCAGGGGGCACCGTCAGCGCGGCGGCCAGCCCGGCGGCGTTTTACGCCCTGTGTGCTGCAGACCCGCTGGCGTGGATCGCCGCGGACATCATCATGGGCATCCCCGTGGTGCGGAACATCCTGCGGAAGGATTACCGGTATATGAATCTGTGAAGAAACGCTCCCTGTGCCGGAAGGCACAGGGAGCGTTTGAGCTTGTCAAAAAAGGGCGGCGCCCTTTTTTGACAAATTGTAAAGCGTATTACGCCAGCGCCTGCAGCGCTGCCCTGGCAGCGGACTGCTCGGCCTCTTTTTTACTCCTGCCGGTGCCGGTACCGGCGGTTTCGCCGTTGAGCAGCACCGCACAGGTAAACTGCCTGGCGTGGTCCGGGCCGGTGGCGCCGATCATCTCGTAGTGCAGCGTTTGGTTGCTGCGGCGCTGGACCAGCTCCTGAAGCTCCGTCTTATAGTCCCGGCGGCGCTCCTCCACGGCCTCCTCCTGCTCCTTGTCCAGCAGCACCCGGTGGATCAGGGCCCGGGCGGCTTCCATGCCGCCGTCCAGGTACACCGCCGCGAACACGGACTCCGTTGCGTCGGCCAGGATGGAGGGCCGCTGCCGGCCGCCGCCGGCCTCCTCGCCCTTGCCCAGCCGCAGCTCACTGCCCAGGCCCAGGCGCTGGGCCACCTCATACAGGCTCTCCTCGCACACCAGCGCCGCCCGCATCCGGGTCAGGTCTCCCTCCGGCAGGTCCGGGTGCTTGTGATACAGATAGTCCGCCGTGACCAGACCCAGCACGGCGTCCCCCAGAAACTCCAGCCGCTCGTTGCTGCTGACGCCGCAGCACCGGTGCTCGTTGGCGTAGGAGCTGTGGTACAGGGCCGCCTGAAGCTGCTCCTTGCAGCGGAAGGTGTAGCCCAGCTTTTTTTCCAGTACTTGCAGGGTATGCATGATGTTTTTCTCCCTTCCGCAGCGGAAAAAGGAAACCCCGTTGCAACCAACGGGGCCTTCTTTTTCAGCTGCCTGATTGATTCAGTTCAGCTTATTATACAGATAGCGCACGCAGTCGCCCACGGTCTTCAGACCGGTGAGGTCCTCCTCGTCGATCTCGCCGACGTCGAATTCCTCCTCCATGGCCATGACCAGCTCCACCAGGTCCACGGAGTCGGCGCCCAGATCGTCCACAAAAGAACTATCCATGCCGATCTCGTCGGTATCAATAGCAAACTGCTCAGCGATCAGATCCTGCATGGTCTTGAAGATCTCGTCCATCGTCATGAGATGATCCCTCCTTTCGGGCTTTGTCTTGGAAAATAATACGGCAATTGGTCAGGTCTGTCAATACCCTTTTCGCAATTATTCCGCCTGGAGCTGCATCAGGTGGACATTTTCCTGAATCTGTCCGATAATGCCGCTTTCCGCCACCTGTCTGGCCTGGCCGATGGCGTTGTCGATGGCCTCGGCGTTGGAGGCGCCGTGGGCCTTGATCACGGGCTTGGAGATGCCGATAAACGCCGTGCCGCCCACCTTATTGGGGTCCAGCTGGGCCTTGAAGGCCCGCAGCCCCGGCATGACCATGGCGGCGGCCAGCTTGGTCAGCAGATTCTTTTTGAAAATATCGCCCAGGGCATGGCCCGCAAAGGAGCCAACGCCCTCCATGGTCTTGAGCAGGATGTTTCCGGAGAAGCCGTCTGTGACGATAACGTCGCAGCCGCCCTTGATGGCCTCCTTGGCCTCGATGTTGCCGATGAAGTTCAGGTGCCCGTCGGCGCCTGCCTGCCGCAGCAGGGCCAGGGCCGCCTTTTGCAGGTCTGTGCCCTTGCTGTCCTCCGTGCCGATGTTCAGCAGGCCCACCCGGGGGCGCTCCAGCCCCAGGACCCGTCCGGCATAGAAGCTGCCCAGGTACGCGAATTGCAGCAGATACTCCGGCGTGCACTCGGCGTTGGCCCCGCAGTCGATGAGCACGGCCTTTCCGCCGGTGGTGGGAATCACCGGGGCCATCGCCGCCCGGCGGATGCCCCGGATGCGCTTGGTGATCAGGGTGGCTCCGGCCAGCAGCGCGCCGGTGGACCCGGCGGAAACCAGGGCGTCGGCCTTGCCGTCCCGCAGCAGGGTCAGGCCCACGCCCATGGACGTGTCCTTCTTGTGGCGAAACACCTTGGAGGGATCGTCGCACATGTCCACGGTCTCCGTGGTGTGGACGATCTCCATTCCATGGGGGATGGTATCATGGCCGCAGTCCCGCAGGGCCCGGAGAATGGCCTCCGTGTCGCCGGTGAGCAGCACCTCCACGCCCCAGTGCTCCATGCCCAGCAGGGCGCCCTTTACGATTTCCAGCGGGGCGTTGTCGCCGCCCATGGCGTCAATGATGATCTTCATAGCTCAGAACCTCCTGCTTCAGCTGCTCGATAATGGCCAGCGACCGCTGGGACAGCTGGGCGTTTTTGTTGCGCTTGCCCTTGACCCGGTGGTCCAGGGGCGGCATAATGCCGAAATTGATGTTCATAGGCTGGAACTGGCCCACGGACTCGTTGCTGACGTACAGGCCCAGGGCGCCGATGGCCGTTTCCCGGGGAAAGTCGATGGGCGGCTGGCCCAGCAGCCGCCGGGCCGTCTCCACGCCTGCCAGAAACCCGGAGGCGCAGGACTCCACATACCCCTCCACGCCGGTCATCTGTCCGGCAAAGGCAATGCGGGGCATCGCCTTCAGCCGGTAATACCGATCCAGCAGCCGGGGAGAGTCCAGATAGGTGTTCCGGTGCATCACGCCATAGCGCAGGAATCTGGCATCATGGAGAGCGGGGATCATGGAGAACACCCGCTTCTGCTCCGGGAAGCGCAGGTGGGTCTGGAACCCTACCAGGTTATAGATGGTGCCGTCGGCGTTGTCCTTGCGCAGCTGCACCACGGCATAGGGCTCCTTCCCGGTGCGGGGGTCCTTGAGGCCCCGGGGCTTCAGGGGACCGTAGCGCAGGGTATCCTCTCCCCGCCGGGCCATGACCTCCACGGGCATACAGCCCTCGAATACGTTTTTATCCTCAAAGCCGTGAACCTCCGCCTCCTGGGCGTGGATCAGCTCCTGCCAGAAGGCCAGATACTCCTCCCGGTCCATGGGGCAGTTGATGTAGTCCGGCGTCCCCTTGTCGTACCGGGACGCGAAAAAGCCGCTGTCCATGTCCACGCTGTCGAAGCTCACCAAAGGCGCCGCCGCGTCGAAGAAATGCAGGGCAGAGTCCTGTCCGCCCAGCATGGACATAAGCCGGTCCGCCAGGGCGTCGGAGGTCAGGGGACCGGTGGCCACCACTACATTCCCCTCCGGCAGGTCTGTCACCTCACCGGGGACCACGGTGATCAGGGGGTGGCTTCTGACCCGCTCCGTTACCAGCCGGGAAAAGCCGTGGCGATCCACCGCCAGGGCTCCGCCTGCGGGGACGGCGGTCTCGTCCGCGCAGCGGATCAAAAGGCTTCCCAGTTGCCGCAGCTCCTCCTTCAGCAGGCCCACGGCGTTTTCCAGCCCCGCTGCCCGCAGGGAATTGGAGCAGCACAGCTCCGCAAAATCGGCGGTCTGGTGGGCGGGAGTCAATTTTTCCGGCTTCATCTCCCGCAGGGTCACGGAAATACCCCGCTGGGCCAGCTGCCAGGCGCACTCGCTGCCGGCCAGCCCCGCGCCGATGACTGTTACATGGTTCATGCTTCCTCCGTCTTTTTCTTGGTGGTCTTGGTGGTTTTGGCCGTCCTGGCGGCAGGCTTTTTGGCGGCGGCTTTCTTAGCCGCTGCTTTCTTAGCGGGTGCTTTTTCCTTTGCCGGGGCTTCGGCGGCCTGACTGCCGTCTGCCTGACCGCCGTCTGCCTGACCGCCGTCTGCCTGACCGCCGTCTGCCGCGGGCTCCTCCGTCCTGGCTTTTTTCACATAGCCGCGCTTGTCCTCCGGCAGGAAGTTGGCACAGTCGGGATTGATGCAGAAGGGCTTGCGGAAGCCCTTGCCGGCCTTTTTGAACATGGTGTGGCCGCACACGGGACAGTCGTCCTTCACCGGCACGTCCCAGGTCATGAAATCGCAGCGGGCGCTTTCGTCGGCGGCGTTGAGCCGCTCACAGCAGTAATAGGTGTACTGCTTGCCGGTCTTTTTGCTGACGCCGGTGCGCTTCATGAGCCGCCCGCCGCACTTGGGGCAGCGGCCCGGCATCTCCACCACCAGGGGCTTGGTAAACGTACACTCCGGATATCCGGGGCAGGCCAGGAACCGGCCGAACCGGCCGGACTTGACTACCATATTGCGGCCGCACACGTCGCACTTCTCTTCGGTGACTTCATCGGGGACCTTCAGATATACGCCCTCCATGTCCTTCTCCACCTGCTGGAGATTGCTCTCAAAACCGCCGTAAAACTGCCGCAGCAGCTGTTTCCAGGGGATCTTGCCGCTTTCCACCTCATCCAGCTCATCCTCCATCCGGGCGGTGAACTTCACGTCCACAATGTCCGGGAACCGCTGGCACATCAGGTCCGTCACCACCTGGCCCAGGGGCGTGATCCGCAGGGCCTTGCCCTCCTTCACCACATATTCCCGGTCCAGAATGGTGGAAACGGTGGGAGCGTAGGTAGAGGGGCGGCCGATGCCGTTTTCCTCCATGGTGCGGATCAGGGTGGCGTCGGTGTAGCGGGCGGGGGGCTGGGTGAAGTGCTGGCCGGGCTCAAAGCCCTCCAGCGTCACCACCTCGCCGGGCTGCAGCTCCGGCAGGGCGGGCTCCTTTTCCTCCTTATCGTCGTCGCGGCTCTCCTCATACACGGCGGTATAGCCGGCAAATTTCAGGCTGCTGGCGCTGGCGCGGAAGGTGTGCTCTCCGGCGGCAATGTCCACGCTGACGCTGTCGTACACGGCGTTGGACATCTGGCTGGCCAGGAAGCGGCTCCAGATCAGCCGGTACAGTCGATACTGCTCGCCAGTCAGGTCGCCCTTTACCTGCTCCGGGGTCAGGGTGACGCTGCTGGGGCGAATGGCCTCGTGGGCGTCCTGGGCCCCGGCCTTGGCCTTGTACTGCTTGGGGCTCTCCGGGCGATAGGCCGCGCCGTAGCGGCTTTCAATGAAGCTGCGGGCCGCTGCCTGGGCCTCGTCGGAGATACGCAGGGAGTCGGTACGCATATAGGTGATCAGACCCACGGTGCCCTCGCCGGTGATGTCCACGCCCTCATACAGCTGCTGGGCGATGGCCATGGTCCGGCGGGGGGTCATGTTCAGCTTCCGGGAGGCCTCCTGCTGCATGGTGGAGGTGGTGAAGGGAGGCGACGGGGAGCGCCGCTTATCCGTCCGCTTTACGTTGGACACGGCAAAGGGCGTATCCTGGAGTTGGGCGCGGATCCCGTCCACCTCCTGCTGGGAGGTGGGCTCATATTTCTTGCCGCCTCGGCCATAATAGTGGGCCTTGAACCGGGCCCCCTGGTCATTTTGCAGCAGGGCGTCCAGGGTCCAGTACTCCTGGGGCACGAAATCGGCGATCTCCTTTTCCCGGTCCGCCACCAGGCGCATGGCCACGGACTGGACCCGCCCGGCGGACAGGCCCCGGCGGATCTTTTTCCACAGCAGGGGAGAGAGCTCATAGCCCACGATGCGGTCCAGGATACGCCGGGCCTGCTGAGCGTCCACCAGGTCCTGGTCAATGTCCCGGGGTTGGCGGATGCTCTCGGTGACCACCTTGCGGGTGATCTCGTTGAAGGTGACCCGGAAGGTCTTGTCCTCCGGCAGGTCCAGCAGCTGCTTCAGGTGCCAGCTGATGGCCTCTCCCTCGCGGTCCGGGTCGGTGGCCAGGTAAACGGCGTCGCTGTCCTTGGCTGCCTGCTTCAGGTCCCGGATAATGTCCTCCTTGCCCTTGATGGGCCGGTAATTGGGCTCAAAATCGTTTTCCACGTCCACGCCCAGCTTGCTTTTGGGCAGGTCCCGCAGATGTCCCATACAGGCCTTCACCTGATACGCGGGGCCCAGGTATTTGCCGATGGTCTTGGCCTTGGCCGGGGACTCCACGATCACCAGGTATTTTTCAGCCTTTTTTGCCATATTTATGATCCTTCCTTTTCCGAATGTAGCCTGACTGTGCGCACATAGCTGCGGGGGCCGGAGCGTTGGGCATAGCCGTCGATCTCCAGCACCGTCAGCGCCGACAGCACCCGCCTTACCGGCAGGCCCGTCTGTTCCGCCGCCTCATCCGTCAGCAGAGGCGTTTCTGTATCCAGCACCCGAATCAGCGCCAGCTGATCGTCGGTGAGCCCCTCCTGGTTGCGGTCCAGGTCCAGCACCGGCAGCTGCGGCTTTTGGGCCGGCTCCGGCGGCGTATCGGGCAGGGGAGAGGACTTGTCCTCCTCCGGCTTGGGGGCGTCTCTCGGCTCCGGCACGGTGACGTGGGCCGGATGCAGCCGGTGAGGAAACCGGCTGTGGTACACCGACAGAATGTCCCAGCCCGAGGCCGCCAGCCCCGCGCCGTCCCGGATCAGCCGGTTGCAGCCCACGCTGGCTGCCGCGTCGATGGGACCGGGCACGGCGAACACGTCCCGCCCCTGGTCCAGGGCGGCATGGGCAGTGATCAGGGCCCCGGACCGCACCGGGGCCTCCACCACCAGCGCCGCCAGACTCAGGCCGCTGATGATGCGGTTTCGCACGGGGAAATGCCCCGGCAGGGGCTCCGTTCCCGGGGGATATTCCGACAGCAGCACGCCGGTGGCGGCGATATCCTCATATAGTCTGCGGTTTTCCGCGGGATATACCACGTCCACACCGCCGCCCAGCACGGCGGCGGTGAAGCCCCCGGCCTGCAAAGCGCCCCGCATGGCCGCACCATCGATGCCCTTGGCCATGCCGGACACCACCACGGCGCCCTGCCGGGCCAGCTCATAGCCCATGCGATGGGCGCAGCGCAGCCCGTAGGGAGTGCAGGACCGGGTGCCTACCACGGCGATGGCCGCCTCCTCGTCGAACAGCGGCAGGGAGCCCTTGCCGTACAGCAGCACCGGCGGGTCGAAAATGTCCCGCAGCCGGGCGGGGTAGGCGGCGTCCTGCATGGTCAGCAGGAACATGTCGCCCCGGGCGCAGTCCGCCAGGATGCGGTCCGCCCGCGATAAGCTCTTGTCCGCCAGAAGGGCTGCCTGTCCCGGCGTCAGACCCTCTACCTGGGCCAGCTCCTCGGGGTCGGCGTAATACACATCCTCCGGGGACCCGTACCGCTCCAACAACAGCAGCCTGCTGCGGTTGCTGAGCCCCGGCAGAGCCGTCAGCCAGACCCAGTATTTCAGTGCCGCCACGGCGGTTCCCCCCCTTCGTTTATCGCCAGCTTTCCCACAGCAGCACCGCCGCCGCGATGGCCGCGTTCAGCGACTCGCAGCGGGGAGACATGGGGATGAGCACGGTTTTGTCGCACAGCTCCAGCACCTCCCGGCTGAGGCCCCGTCCCTCGGAGCCGATGGCCAGGGCGCATCGGGAATAGTCCGCCTGCCGGGCGTCCAGGGCGTCCGGCCGCAGGGCCGCACCATACAGGGGGATGCCGCTGTGCCGCAGCAGGGCTCCCAGCTCCTCCGGCGTTACGCTCCATACCGGACGGCGGAACACCGCCCCCATGGAGGCCCGGACGGTTTTGGGGCCGAAGGGGTCCGCGCAGCCGCCGGTCAGCAGCAGACCGTCGGCGTCAAAGGCGTCCAGGGTCCGCAGCACCGTTCCCACGTTGCCGGGGTCCTGGACCCCGTCCAGCACCACATATCGCCGGCCCGGAAGCGTTTCCGGCACCGGCAAAACAGGAATGGAGCAGGTGAACAGCACCCCCTGGGGCGTTTTGGCAGGACTGATGGAGGACATGACCTCCGGCGGCACCAGCACCTGCCGGACCTTTTCCGGCAGCGGCTCCGGCCACGGCTCCACCGACACCACGGTCTGCACCTCCGCCCCCCACTGGGCGGCCTCCCGCAGCAGCTTGGGGCTGTCGCACAGGCATTCGCCGGTCTGGCGGCGGTAGGCGGCGGACCCCGCCAGCTTGCGGATATGGGTCATCAGCGGGTTCTGGCGGCTGGTAATGGTCTCCATGCTTCACGGCTCCTTCTTGGCATCCGGACCTTCTATATTTAATAGGTAAGCCCGGTGTGTGATCAGGTGCATTGTAGCACACCTTTATCCAAAAAGCAACTACCTGAAAAAATCCCCGCCGTCCGGCCCGGAAACTCCCGGATTGACGGCGGCAGGGAAATACGGTATACTGGGAAAAAATGATGGAGGAGCTGCTATGGAATATGTTGCCGTGATTGGCCTGCTGTTTGCCCCTGTGATCTGTCTGCTGTGCGCAGGCTGGTTTTTTGTCCGGTGGAAAAATGAGCACCAAAATCAAAAGCTGGCCCTGCGGGACCGGAAAACCTGCTTCGTCTGGCTCATCGCCGCCGCCGCGTCCCTGGTGATCTTTGGCGTGCTGAAGCTCCTGTTTCCTATCACCGCCTGATATGGATGACTTTTTGCACCTGTCAAGAAGAATGATCTGATTTCATTGACGGGACCCATATCCAGGCCAGCGCGAACAAGGGCTTGGCCGCCGTCACCAGATGGGTCAGGCTGAAGTATGCTGCCATGAATCTGAAAAAGCTGGCAAATTGGAGTTGAAGGGACTCCATTTTCCGGCTGATACACGCTTATTTTTCCCCAAATTGCAAAAGAACCCCCGCTTTCGCCGCATGAAAGCAGGGGTTCTTTGACGGACTGGCCGAAGGAGGCACTTCGTAAGGAAGTGCCTCCTTCGGGGCGATCCTTTTCCCGGATGAAACCTGTCATTTGGTGATGGCCCCAAAGGCAGAGACGCCCAGCAGGCTCAGGGCGCCCATGATGCATCCGGCCAGCAGTACGCCGCCCATACAGGCCAGCACACTCTTGCGGAAATCCATATCCAGGAGACTGGCGGCCAGGGTGCCGGTCCAGGCTCCGGTGCCGGGCAGGGGAATGCCCACAAACAGCAGCAGCGCCCAGAACAGGCCCCGTCCCGCCTTGGCCTGGAGCTTTTCACCGCCCTTTTTTCCCTTTTCCAGGCAGAAGGTGAAGAATTTTCCGATGACGGGCTTATCCTGCCCCCACTCCAGAATGCGCCGGGCAAAAAAATAGATCAGCGGCACCGGCAACATATTGCCCACAATGGCGACGATATACGTCAGCCACAGCGGCAGACCGAAGCCCACGCCGTAGGGGATGGCCCCCCGCAGCTCGATGATGGGCACCATGGACACCAGAAATACGATGAGACAATGCTTGAACATAACGGCTCCTTTTTACAGCGTTAAGCGCATCTAATCAATGGTATAATAAAACAGTATACCCCGTCCCGGTGTAATACGCAAGTATCGTTAATTTTTTACCGAGTATTTTTCCGGAATCTACAAAGAAACCGGCTTTTTTTCTCCGTATTTCTCCATTCTTTCTGCCCGGTTTCCATCGACAGACTTTGCACGGATTTGCTATACTATAAAGGATTAATACACTGGGAGGGGCTGCGTATGGGCGCATCCGAGATCATCAGCCTTCTGGGCGGCATCGCGCTGTTTTTATTCGGCATGGCCATCATGGGCGACGGCCTGAAAAAAGTCGCCGGAAGCAAGCTGGAGCTGGTGCTGTATAAGCTGACCAGCACGCCGCTGAAGGGGGTGCTGCTGGGCACCGGGGTCACTGCCGTGATCCAGTCCTCCTCCGCTACCTCCGTGATGGTGGTGGGGTTTGTGAACTCCGGCATGATGAAGGTGAACCAGGCCATTGGCATTGTCATGGGCGCCATTCTGGGTACCAGCGTCACCGGGTGGATCCTCTGCCTCAGCAGTCTCAGCGGCGGCAGCGGCTGGGTGACCCTGCTGAGCACCGCCACCCTGACGGGTCTGGTGGCCGTCGTCGGCATCATTCTGCGCATGGCTGCCAAGCGGCCTGCCACCCATCATGTGGGAGACATTCTCCTGGGCTTTGCAGTGCTGATGTACGGCATGTCCATTATGAGCGACGCCGTCTCCCCTCTGCGGGACAGCCAGGTGTTTATCGACGCACTGACCTCCTTCTCGAACCCGCTGCTGGGGATTCTGGTGGGCCTGCTGTTTACCAGCGTCATCCAGAGCGCCAGCGCCGCCGTGGGCATTCTCCAGGCGCTGGCCGTCACCGGGGCCATTACCTTTGAGATCGCCCTGCCCATAGTCATGGGCATCGCCATCGGCGCGGCGGTGCCGGTGCTGCTGTCGGCTCTGGGGGCCAACGTCAGCGGCAAGCGCACGGCCTTTGTATATCTGCTGATCGACATGCTGGGCGTGGTGATCTGGGCCACCGTGTTTTACGCCGTCAATGCCATCGTGCATTTCGATTTCCTGACCATGACCATGACTGCCGTGTCTATTGCCCTGATGAACACCCTGTTCCGTCTGGCCACGGTCATTGTGCTGGCGCCGCTTATCGGAGTGTTGGAAAAGTGCGTGTGCCTGCTGATCCCGGAGAACCCCGAAAGCGTCCGGGAGGAGCAGGAGATGGACCGGCTGGAGGAGCGCTTCCTGCTGCATCCGGCCCTGGCCCTGGAGCAGAGCCGCCAGGTCACCGACGCCATGGCACAGCGGGCCATGGACAACCTGCTGCGGGCCATGGAGCTGGTGCACCGATTCAGCGACAAGGGCTGCCGGGCCGTTGAGGATACCGAGGACGCCATCGACCGCTACGAGGACCGGCTGGGCACCTACCTGATGAAGATCACCGGTAAGGAGCTGTCCCAGCGGCAGAGCGAGGAGGTGTCCAAATATCTGCACACCATCTCGGACTTCGAGCGTATCTCCGACCACGCCCTGAATATCTGCGATGCAGCCCGAGAGATCAACGCCAAAAGCGTGGTGTTCTCCCCGGAGGCCGACCGGGAGCTGCGGATGCTGGAGCAGGCGGTCACCGAGATCCTGCACCTGTCCGTGGGCGCGTTTGTCAACGGCGACCTGGAGTCCGCCGGCCGGGTGGAGCCGCTGGAGGAGATCATCGACGGACTGTGCGACGAGATGAAGCTGCACCATGTGGACCGCCTGCAAAAGGGCGTGTGTACCCTGAACCAAGGCTTTATCTTCAACGACCTGCTGACCAACTACGAACGCGTGGCGGATCACTGCTCCAACATTGCCGTGGCCATGATCGAGTTGGAGTCCGACTCCTTTGATACCCACGAGTACCTCAACAGCGTCAAGGCCATGAAGTCCGCGTCCTTTGCCCGTTATTCCGCCGAATATCAGAAAAAATACACTCTGTAACGTACTTTTCCCGCCGGACCTCCGGCGGGAAAAATTTTTTTAAAAATTTACGCAGAAAAAGAGGATTCCGGGCTTTTGCGGGGTATATATAAGTATCACGGGAATTTCACGGAAAGGAGGCGCGGCCATGCCGTTTCCCCAGAGCTTTCTGGACGAGCTGATCGCCCGCAATGACATTGTGGACGTGGTGGGCTCCTATGTATCCCTGACGCCCAAGGGCGGCAGCTTCTGGGGCTGCTGTCCCTTCCACAATGAAAAGACTCCTTCGTTCCATGTGCTGCCGGACCGGCAGTTTTACCACTGCTTCGGCTGCAAAAAGGGCGGGGGCGTCATCAACTTCATCATGGACATTGAGAACCTGTCCTATCCCGATGCGGTGCGGTTTCTGGCCAAGCGGGCCAACATCCCGGTGCCGGAGGAGGCCAACGACGGCACGGAGAAGCTCCGCCGCCGGATGCTGGAGCTGAACCGGGACGCCGCCCGGTGGTACTATCAGACGCTGCAGGGGCCCGACGGTCAGGCGGTCCGGGCATATCTGGAACGGCGGCGTATTCATCGGAAGATCGCCGTGCGCTTCGGCATGGGGGCGGCCCCCGACAGCTGGGACGCCTTGCTGACCGCCATGACCCAGAAGGGATATGGCAAGGACGAGCTGATCCGTGCGGGCCTGGCCGTCAGCGGAAAGAACGGACATCTTTACGACAAGTTCCGCAACCGGCTGATCCTGCCGGTCATCGACGTCCGGGGCGACGTGATCGGCTTCGGCAGCCGGGTGCTGGACAAGTCCGAGCCTAAGTATATGAACACCCCCGAGACCCTTACATACAGCAAGCGGCGGGTGCTGTACGGCCTGAACCTGGCCAAAAAGACCAAGCGGCCCAACATCATCCTGTGCGAGGGCAATCTGGACGTGGTGACCCTGCACCAGGCGGGGTTCGACAATGCCGTGGCCTCCATGGGCACGGCCCTGACGGTGGAACAGACCCGGCTCCTGTCCCGGTACACCAAGGAGCTGGTGCTGTGCTACGACAACGATAAGGCCGGAGCCTTGGCCACCCAACGGGCCCTGGAGCTGCTGAACCAGTCGGAGTTCAGCGTCCGGGTGCTGCGTCTGCCCAACCGGCTGGTGGACGGGGAATATGTGAAGCAGGACGCCGACGATTTTATCAAGCTTCAGGGCCCGGAGGCCTTCGAACGGCTTCTCAGCGGCAGCGCCAACGGCGTGGAGTTCCGTCTGAACGAGATCGCCGGGAAATATGACCTGCGGGACGACCAGGCCCGGGTGGCCTACGCCGAGGAGGTCAGCGCCGTGCTCTGCACTCTGGAAAACGCCGTGGAGCGGGAGGTATACACCACCCGGGCGGCGGAAACGGCGGGCCTGACGCCGGAGGCTCTGCGGATGGAGGTGCAGCGCGCCTTCAAGCGCAAGGCCGCCAAGGACAAGAAGGCCCGGGAGCGCCGGGAGCTGAACCCTGTGGTGTCGCTCCAGCCCCAGGAGCGTGGCCTGCGGTACGAGAATCTCCGCAGCGCTCTGGCAGAGGAGGGCGTCATCCGGCTGCTGCTGCTGGACGACGGCCTGTTTGGTCCGGCGCCGCCCATTCCGGCAGAGGAATTTTCCTCGCCGCTGCTGGGCCGGGTTTATGCCAGCCTGTGGGAGAGCCATATGGCCGGGCGGCCGATGACGGTGGCGTCGCTGAGCGGTGAGCTTACCGGCGACGAAATGAGCCACTTGACGGCGGTGGTGCAGAAGCCGGAGTCCCGCACAGGCGCGGAGCGGGCTCTGGAGGACTATTGCCGCGTCATTCATGAGGAAGCGCAAAAACGCGCCGCCGGGGCCGGGATAGACCCCCTGGCGGCAGCGGCGGAAAAATATAAAAACAAGAAGGGCTATGGAGGAAAGCACAATGACAGATAAAACCTATACCCGGCAGGAGCTCGAGGAGATGGCGGACCAGCTGCTGACCGCCGACGACAAGAAAAAGGCCGAAAAGACTGCCGACAAGAAGCCGGAGAGCGCCAAGACCAACGACAAGACCCTGGAGGAAAAGCTCGGCAAGTGCCCTGCCGCTGCTCTGCTGGCCGGCAATGAGAAGCTCCGGGAGCTGTTCATCAAGGGCAAGAAGAAGGGCCGCCTGGAGCCGGCGGAGCTGTCCGAGGTGGTGGACGCCATGGACCTGGACGGCGACCAGATGGACAGCATCTATGACTCCCTGGCGGATCTGGGCATCGACATCGTCACCGAGGATTTCACCAACGACATCCCCGAGGACATGGAGCCCGCCATGGAGGAGATCGCCGAGATCGAGGAGGAGGAGCTGGTAGATCCCAACACCCTGGTGGACAGCTTCAACATTGACGATCCCGTGCGCATGTATCTGAAGGAGATCGGCAAGGTGCCCCTGCTGACCGGCGAGCAGGAGATCAAGCTGGCCACCGCCATGTCCGCAGGCAACACCGCCAAGGAGAAGCTGGCTCAGGCGGAGACCGGAGGACTGACCCTCACCGAGGAGGAGCTGGCTCAGGCCAAGGCGGACCTGAAAGCCGGAGAAAAGGCCAAAAAGCAGCTGGCGGAGGCCAACCTCCGGCTGGTGGTGTCCATCGCCAAGCGCTATGTGGGACGGGGCATGCTGTTCCTGGACCTGATCCAGGAGGGCAACCTGGGCCTCATCAAGGCCGTGGAGAAGTTTGACCACACCAAGGGCTATAAGTTCTCCACCTATGCCACCTGGTGGATCCGCCAGGCCATCACCCGGGCCATCGCCGACCAGGCCCGCACCATCCGCATCCCCGTCCATATGGTGGAGACCATCAACAAGGTCATCCGCGTATCCCGTCAGCTGCTTCAGGAGCTGGGCCACGATCCCTCTCCCGAGGAGATCGCCGAGGAGATGAACATGCCCGTGGACAAGGTCCGGGAGATTCAGAAGATCGCCCAGGAGCCCGTGTCCCTGGAGACCCCCATCGGCGAGGAGGAGGACTCCCATCTGGGCGACTTCATCCCCGACGAGGGCGCGTCCGAGCCCAGTGAGGCTGCCAGCTATACCCTGCTGAAGGAGCAGCTGGTGTCCGTGCTCAGCACCCTGACTCCCCGGGAGGAGAAGGTGCTGAAGCTGCGCTTCGGCCTGGAGGACGGCCGCACCCGCACCCTGGAGGAGGTGGGCAAGGAGTTCAACGTCACCCGCGAGCGCATCCGCCAGATCGAGGCCAAGGCCCTGCGGAAGCTCCGCCACCCCTCCCGCAGCAAGAAGCTCAAGGACTTCCTGAACTGAGGGACCGGCCATGACGTTGGACTTTGACCGTATGCCCTCTCTGGTGCAGCCCCGGTTCAAGGGCGGCCAGGGAGAGGCCGAGACCCGCATCTTTCAGGACGGTATGGGCAAGATCCTACGGCTGACGCTGGAGCCCGGCTCCTCCATCGGCCTTCATACCCACACCGACAGCTGCGAGGTCATGTATTTTTTGTCCGGTACCGGCGTGTGCCTGGACGACGGCGTGGAGGCGGCGGTTTATCCCGGCCTGTGCCACTACTGCCCCCAGGGCCACAGCCACAGCGTTGTAAACACCGGCACGGAGCCCCTGGTGATCCTGGGCATTGTGCCCAGCGCAAAATAAGAGAAAGAATCGACGAATCATGGATCTGCAACAGTTTTTCAAGGAAAATCCCCGGGTGGCCATTGCCTTTTCCGGCGGGGTGGACTCGTCTTACCTGCTGTATGCCGCTCTGCGTTACGGCGCCCGGATCCGGGCGTATTATGTGAATTCCGCTTTCCAGCCCCGGTTTGAGCTGGAGGACGCCCGGCGTCTGTCCGGGGACCTCCACGCCGACCTGCGAGAGCTGCAAGTGGACGTGCTGTCGTCTCCCACCGTGACGGCCAATCCGCCGGACCGGTGCTACCACTGCAAGCGCGTGATCTTCCGCACCATTGCCGCCGCAGCGGCGGAGGACGGCTTTCCGGTGCTGCTGGACGGCACCAACGCCTCCGACGACGCCGGGGATCGCCCCGGCATGCGGGCTCTGCGGGAGCTGTCGGTGCGGTCGCCCCTGCGGGAGTGCGGCCTGACCAAGGACGAAATACGACGGCTGTCCCGGGAGGCAGGACTTTTCACCTGGGACAAGCCCGCATACGCCTGCCTGGCCACCCGCATCCCCACCGGACAGCCCATTACCGCCCGGGACCTGGCTGTCACCGAGGCGGCGGAAACGTATCTGTTTTCCCTGGGCTTTACGGACTTCCGGGTCCGCCTGGCGGGCCGCAGCGCGAAAATTCAGCTGCCCGCCGCCCAGATGCCCCACCTGCTGGAGCACCGGCAGGAGATCCTGGACCGCCTGGGGCAGGACTACGACGCCGTATGGCTGGACCTGGAGGCAAGAGCATGAACAGCGAGATCCGCAAAATGCTGGAGGGCGTACGCCAGGGGACCGTGTCCGTGGATGACGCGCTGCTGGCCCTGAAAAAGGAGCCCTTCACCGACATCGGCTATGCAAAAGTGGACCTGCACCGCGGCATCCGCCAGGGCGCGGCGGAGGTAATCTACGGCGCGGGAAAGACTCCGGCCCAGATGATCGGCATCATCGGCGCCATGCGCCGGCGGGGCCAGCGGACCATTCTCATCACCCGCCTGTCTCCGAAGGCGGCTCAGGAGATTGCCGCCGCATACCCTCTGGACTATCACGAGGATGCCCACTGCGGCATCCTCGGCACTGTGCCGGAGCCGGACGGCATCGGCCGCATCGTTATCGCTACCGGCGGCACCAGCGATATTCCCATAGCGGAGGAGGCCGCCCTGACGGCGGAGGTCCACGGCAACGAAGTGCTGCGGCTGTACGATGTGGGGGTGGCGGGCCTGCACCGCACCCTGCACCATATGGACGATATCATGAGCGCGTCGGTGATCGTGGCCATCGCGGGAATGGAGGGGGCTCTGGCCAGCGTGCTGGGCGGCCTGGCAGATTGTCCGGTGATCGCGGTGCCCACCAGCGTGGGCTACGGCGCCTCCTTCGGCGGCCTGTCGGCCCTGCTGTCTATGCTGAATTCCTGCGCCAGCGGCGTATCGGTGGTGAACATTGACAACGGCTTCGGCGCCGGGTATTTGGCCAGTATGATCAATCACATGGAGGGAAAGAAATGAGGACCCTGTATCTGGACTGCGGCATGGGCGCCGCCGGAGATATGCTGACGGCGGCGCTGCTGGAGCTGCTGCCCCAGCCCGACGAATTTGTCAAGCGTCTCAACGGCCTGGGTATTCCCGGGGTAACATATCGCCTGGAGCAGGCCGAAAAGTGCGGCATCACCGGCTCCCGAGTCACCGTGACGGTGAACGGGGAAACGGAGCATGACCACGACCATCATCACGACCACGACCATGAGCACGACCACGACCATGAGCACGACCACGACCATGAGCACGCCCACCATCACCACAACGGTATGCACGAGATCGGCCACATTGTGGAGCGGCTCCCGGTGTCCGACCGGGTGCGGAGGGATATTCTGGCGGTATATGACGGCATTGCCCAGGCGGAGAGCCATGTCCATGGCGTGCCGGTGACGGACATCCATTTCCACGAGGTGGGCACCATGGACGCCGTGGCAGACGTGACGGCGGTGTGCCTGCTGATGGAGGAGCTTGCGCCGGACCAGGTGATCGCCTCCCCGGTCCATGTGGGCAGCGGAACTGTTCGCTGCGCCCATGGTATCCTGCCGGTGCCTGCCCCGGCCACGGCATACATCCTCCGGGATGTGCCCATTTACGGCGGCGGGATTGACGGGGAGCTGTGTACCCCCACCGGTGCGGCTTTGCTGCGGCACTTTGTCACCCGCTTCGGCGATATGCCGGTGATGACCCTGCGGGCCGTGGGCTGCGGCATGGGCCACAAGGACTTTCCCCGGGCCAACTGCCTGCGGGCCATGCTGGGGGACACGGCGGCAGACATCGGCGACGTGTATGAGCTGGCCTGCAATCTGGACGACATGACCGGCGAGGACATTGCCTTCGCTATGGAGCGTCTGCTGGAGGCCGGGGCGCTGGATGTGTACACCGTGCCCATTGGCATGAAAAAATCCAGGCCTGGCGTGATGCTGTGCGTTCTGTGCCGGGAGGAGCAGCGGGAGGAAATGGCCCGGCTGCTGCTGCTGCACACCACCACCCTGGGCGTCCGGGAGAGCCGGCACCGGCGCTATACCCTGTCCCGCGCGGAGGAAACGGTGGATACACCCTGGGGCCCTGTGGCCCGGAAGCTGTCTCAGGGCTGGGGCGTCCGGCGGCAGAAGCCGGAATATGAGGACCTGGCCCGTATTGCCCGGGAACAGGACCTGCCCCTGGACCAGGTCCGTCAGCAGATCAGGTAAACAAAAAGCCTCCCCCATGGCATCGCCATGAGGGAGGCTTTCGCTATTTTTCCATCGCTTCCGCTTCCTGCCGCAAAAACGACACGAACTGCCGGGCTGCCAGGGAGACATATCCCTCCTTGGGCAGGAGGATGCCCATGCACCGGGCCACCGGCGGCATCAGCCGTGCGGCATGGACCCGGTACGACGTGCGCTGCAGCAGCAGATGAGGCAGCACGCTGACGCCCAGACCGCTTTCCACCATGGCCAGAATGGTGTAGTCATCCTTTACCCGATAGCCCACCCGGACCCCGGCCTGCCGCAGCTGCGGTTCCACCGGGGCATTGTCCTCCGGCTCCAGCAGGATGAAGCATTCCTCCCGCAGCTGCTCCAGGCTCAGCTCCTCCGCTCCGGCCAGGGGATGTTCCCGGGGCAGAATCACAGAATAGCAGTCCTCCAGCAGGGGCAGAAACGTCAGATCCTCGGTCCCCGGGTCGATCATCAGCCCCAGGTCCACGGTGCCCTCCCGGAGCCACTGATCGATATGGGCCACGTCACCCAGCTTCAGCTGAAACCGAATCTGGGGATACAGCTGCCCGAAGGCCTTCAGCCGCCGGGGCAGCCAGTGGCAGGACACGCTGGTAAAGGTGCCGATGGACACCGTGCCGCCCCGCAGGTCCCGAATCTGGTCCATCTGGTCCAGAAGCACCAGCTCCTGGCGCACCAGCTCCTGCAAAGTCGGCAGCAGACACCGGCACTCCGGCGTGGGCATCACGCCCCGCTTGCCCCGAACAAACAAGGTCAGTCCGAACTCCGTCTCGGCGGATTTCAGAATCTGACTGACCCGGGCCTGGGTATAGTTCAGCTGCTCCGCCGTGCGGGTCAGGCTGCCGGTCTCGGCGATTTTGGTCAGGATGCGATATGTGTTGTCAGCCATAAGCTTTTCTCATGCTCCCTACGAAATATATTTATTTTACAGGATGCGCTTTATGCGGTATGATAAATTGGTTCCGCGAAAAGCGGAGTATTTTGTGGAATAGGGACAAGGAAGAAAGGAAAATCGCTATGAGCCAGTCTGTCATCGAGGAAACCCAGGCCCCGCCTGTCGGGGCCGAAGAAACCCACAAGGGGCCCACCTGCTATAAAAAGGAGATCGGACCCGAAAACTTCATTTTCATCGTGCTGTTTGTGGCCTTTTTTGCGCTGTTTGCCGCCAAAATGGGCCTGGGCAACACCATCAACACCATGATCAACACCGCCTTTGTCCTTCTGACGGATACGGTGCTGTATCTGACGGCCCTGTGCGTCATCATGGGGGCCATTTCGGCGCTGTTTTCCGAGTTTGGCCTGGTGTCGCTGATGAACCGGATGCTCAACCCCTTCATGCGGCCGGTATACGGCCTGCCGGGGGCGGCGTCCGTGGGCGTGGTGACCACATTTCTGTCGGACAACCCGGCCGTTCTCTCCCTGGCCCAGGACCGTTACTTCAAAAGCCTGTTCAAGGCGTATCAGTTTCCGGCCCTGACCAATCTGGGTACGTCCTTCGGCATGGGCTTCATCGTGTGTACCTATATGATCAGCCTGTCCCCCGGCAAGGGGGTGAATTACACCGGCGCGGCCCTGACTGGCCTTCTGGGAGCGGTGGTAGGCAGTATCGTATCCACCCGGATCATGCTGGCATTTACCGCCAAGGTATACGGCCGGGAGCAGCCCATGATTGACGGCGGCACCCTGTCCCTGGGGGGCAAGCGGGTGCGTCCCGTCCGGGCCGGCGGCACCGGCACCCGCTTCATGTCTGCCCTGCTGGACGGCGGCATGGACGGCGTGAAAATGGGCGTGAGCATCATACCGGGCGTGCTGGTTATCTGCACGGTGGTGATGATGCTCACCAACGGCCCGGCAGAGAGCGGCCTGTATACCGGCGCGGCCTATGAGGGCATCGGACTTCTGCCCAAGCTGGCGGATAAGCTCAGCTTTATCATGACGCCGCTGTTCGGCTTCTCCTCGCCGGAGGGTCTGGCGGTGCCGGTGACGGCTCTGGGCGCAGCCGGTGCGGCCATCAGCCTGGTGCCCCAGCTGCTGGCCGAGGGGAAGGCTGCCGGCGGCGACATCGCGGTGTTTACCGCTATGTGCATGTGCTGGAGCGGCTATCTCAGCACCCATGTGTCCATGATGAACAGCCTGGGATGCAACCATCTCATCGGCAAGGCCATCATCAGCCACACCGTAGGCGGCCTGTGCGCCGGCGTGGCGGCCCACTGGCTGTATGTGCTGTTCGCGCTGCTGTAAAGTCTACTGTATCTGTGGAAACGTGTCAAGAAAAATCGAGCCGGTCTTCGAACCGGCTCGATTTTTCTTGCTTTATACAGATCAGACCCTGGGCCTGCGCCGCACGCACAGAAGGGGGCAGACTATCAGCAGAGCCAGGGGGATGAGATAGGCATACAGGGAGCAGGTAACGGGGGTCCACAGGCGGGCCAGGGACAGGATGCCTGCCGCCCGCACGCCCACCAGCTCCAGGGCCGCCGGGCCCACCAGTCCGGCGCAGCATACCACCACGGCAGCGTTCACCGTCCGGCACAGGCTCGACAGCAGGCACCCGGTCATGGCGGCAGCCAGCAGCACCAGCAGCCGCAGCAGCAGGCATCCGGCCAGCCACTGTCCCACGGTGCAGTCTGCGGCCAGGTCTGCAAAGTGGGCCACGCTGCGCAGCGGGGCGGACAGGGCCGTCAGGCCGCCGTAATACGACGAGACCTGGTACACCTGCCGCAGGGTCAGGGTCAGCCATACCGCTGCCGCCAACAGGGAAGACAGGATCAGCTTGCAGCGGGGCGCCCGGCGGCGGCCCCGGGGCGTGGTCTGCAGCAGCGGCAGCATCCGCTGCTGCCGCTCTCCGGCGAAGGTGCCTGCCGTAAGCAGTGCCGCTGTCAGCAGTGCCGCCATGGCCGGAATGCGCTGGCTGCCGCCTACGTCGCCGCCGCACAGAGTGAACATGGGCGCAGGATTCAGCACCCACAGGCCGGTGTCCAGCTTTTTCAGAGCCTCGTCCTCCACGGCGGACAGGGCCGCCAGCTGGGCGGAGCGGATCTCGGACTCCGGCCAGCCTTCCACCTCCGCTATGCGGGCCCGGATGGCCCGGAGGGTGTCCTCCGTGGCAGGGCCCTGGAACTCATTCTGAAAGGCGGCGGTATCTGTGTCGTACAGGGACACGTCCGCCGTGGGGGCTGCGGCTGCCCGGAAGCACCAAAGGGCAAAGACCAGCAGCACCAGCAGTCCCTTGTGATACCATAGGATTTTCCTGAACTCGAACCCCGTCAGGGTCAGCCGGCCGGAGGCCCGGGAAAACACGGGACGCAACCGGGCCGCCAGACGCTGGAACACGTTGGCTCCGGCCATGGGCCGGTGATGCCCGGCATAGACCACGGCTCCTGCCGCTGCCAGCACCAACAGCGCCGGCAGCAGGGCGGTACACAGCATGGCGCCGTTTACCGCCCGGCCCAGCAGGTTGATATTCAGATAGTGCAGAAACGTCTTTTCCATGCCGACGAAGGAAAACACGTTGATGTACCGAAGGGCCACGATGGCATAGCTGTCCGGTACAAAGGCGAACAGACTGTATTCCACCGCCAGAAATGCGGCGGCGGCCACCATAGCCGTCTGCAAATGGTGGATCAGCTGAAGAATCAGCCACAGCAGCAGTCCCATCAGCCACATGCCAAGAGCTTTGAGCAGGCAATACGCCCAAAGCACCTGGCGGAGAGTCAGCGGGTACGGAAAATTCTGAAAAATTTCGCTGGACTGGGCGGCGGCGGACAGGTCGCCCAGCCCGCCGTACAGCAGACTGTCGGTGACAAGGCCCGTCAGCATCAGAAGGGCTGTGCCCAATGCGGCGGAAAGGCCCAGAATCCCCACCCGGCGCAGGGCCAGCCATGTCCGGCCTTGGGGGCTGCCAAACACCAGGTATCGCAGACTGCTGCGGCGCTCCTCCGTCAGCCGCAGCACCGTTACCAGCATCCACAGCAGAATGCACACGGACACCACACCGTCCTGCAAGAAATTCTCCAGTCCGGCAGTCTCCGTCAGGGTCAGGGACACATCCGTGCTGCGGGGAAAGTCCCGGTCCGTTTTCTTCACGTTTTCCGCATGGAATTTTCCGGCGCTGCTGTCCATGAAAATGGACAGGGTGGGCATGTTGGCGGCATTTTCGTGGATGGTATCCAGATATCCGGGGTACGCCGCCAGGTAGTCCAGCTGCTGCCGGAGGGTCTGCTGGGCCTGCTGCCGGGCGGTAAATTCCGCCTGGGCCTGGTCGCTGAGATCATATGCCATGGCTGCCGCCTCATAATCGTCGCCCAGCACCTGCCGGGCCTGATCCCGGTATAGCTCCAGCAGGTCCGGGTCATCCGTGCTGCGCCAGAGCAGGGCCGTCATATAGCGGCGGCTCTCCGCCTCCATCTGAGACAGGGCGGCAGACGGGTCCGGGCTGGCTGCCAGCTGAGCCACGGTCTGCCGATAGGCGGCGGCAAAGCCGGGGGCGTTGTGATGGTCCACCCGGTGGAAAAACACCACCGCCGCCATCAGCACCAGCAGCCACAGCAGACTCCTGCGGGAGAAAACACGCCTGCACTCACGCATGGGGATGCAGCCGCCGGATATAGGCGTCCTCCAGGTTGGCCGCACCGCAGCCGCGGATAAATTCCTCCGCCGGGGCGTCTGCCAGCAGGACGCCGTGGTGCAGCAGCAAAATCTCACTGGCAATGGATTCCACGTCGCCGGTGATGTGGGTGGTGATAAGGACGATTTTGTCCCGGCCCAACTGCCGGATATATTCCCGCAGGCGCACCCGCTCCTCCGGGTCCAGCCCGGCGGTGGGTTCATCCAGCAGCAGGACCTTGGGCGCACCCAGCAGGGCCTGGGCCAGCATCACCCGCTGGCGCATGCCGCCGGAAAAGCCGCCGACCCGGCGGTGGGCCGCGTCCCACAGGTTCACCACCTGCAGCAGCTCCCGAAGCTGTTCCCGGGCGGCCCGGGGCCTCAGCCCCTTCAACTGGGCCATGTACAGCAGGAATTCCCAGGCGGTCATGTCGTCGTACATCCCCTGGCTCTGGGGCATGAAGCCCAGCACCTGCCGGAACGCCGGCCCCATGGACAGAATGTCTGTCCCGTCGAAGGCGATGGTCCCCACCTGGCGGGGCAGCAGGTCGCAGATCAGGTGGATGAGGGTGCTTTTCCCCGCGCCGTTGGGGCCCAGCAGGGCCGTAATGCCGGGGGTGAAGGTGTGGGTAAAGTCCGTCAGGGCTTTCTTGTCCCCGTAGGAATGGGACAGGGCGTGAATGGTCAGTTCCATATTATCCGTGGCTCCTTGCCGTGGGGTCCACCAGCTGGATCAGCTCCAGACGGTCCAGGTGGTGGGGGTCGATGTAGTGGGTGATGGTCCCGCCGTCGGCGGAGAAGTAAATGGCGTTGGCAGTGGTGTATTCCAGGAAGGGGAACCGCAAACTGATCTTCTCCAGTTCCAGCTTTCCCAGAAGATTGTAGTCCCTGTCGTATGCCAGCAGGACGCACTGATTAAAATCGGCAGAATCCAGCGTCCGCAGGAAAATATAATCCTTGGTGTAGGACACATCAGCGTAATATACATCCATGGGAACCTTCACCGTCTCCGTGCCGGTGGCCTTGTCGTATTCACACAGGCCGACTCCGGCGCGGTGATAGTACAGCACGTTGTCAAAGTTTACGATAAAACTGTTTTCCCGCTTCCAGTCCTCAAATACCCGCTCGATACGCCCGGTCTCCAGGTTTCCTTCCGCATACGGGCGCTTGCCCTCGGATGTCTGGGGCAGGGGAAAGTAGAGGTACCCATTGCTGATGGACACACCGTCTGCTGGCCAGTCCGTGAGAAGCGGGATATCTTCCTGAAACAGCTGTGTGGTCTCCCCGGTCTCCAACTGGATCTTGTAGACCGGCAGCGCATAATCCGGGTTCGATGTGCAGGGGAATGCCAGGAAGATGAGATAGCCGTTGTCGAAGAAGTAGCTGCCGCCGCCGTTGAAATTACCGCTGAGGTCCTTCTGCTCGGGCAGTTGGGTGATGACCCGGTGATTGGTGCCGTCCATGTCCATCTGAATCAGCTCAAAGTGATCCTGAAGCGTGACACCGTAAAGATGGCCGTTGTAATATCCGAAGGCCACCTCTAAAAACGCGTTGCAGTCTGCGCTGGCGTGGCCGCAGTTGGGCTTATTGCACAGAACGTGGAATTCGTGGCTGCCAGGCTCGGCAAAGTGGATCAATCCACCCCCCGACGGGTTCATGTAGTAGTTGCCTTTTTCCGTTTCCACGAAGAAAATATCGACGTCCTGATACCGGTATTCCCCTGGCTGGACCTCGAAGTCCGTGGCGGTGGGGACGGCGGGTTTGGCGGCGCAGGCGGTGAGGGCGAGGGCCAGAGCGAGAAGCAGCGA
>ERZ780053.130-NODE-130-length-35962-cov-2.14173_pt1 | contig 35962 bp, 37 predicted proteins | sample MGYA00511088_ERZ780053 | MGnify/ENA primary metagenome ERZ780053 (study PRJEB29588, sample SAMEA2150866) | human gut metagenome | biome: human gut; feature: human-associated habitat; material: faeces | place: Denmark | collected 2008/2010 ...
TGTTGGAATATGCCCGCCAACGTATCTACCGCGACGCCCGTATCACCAGCATCTACGAAGGTACGACTCAGTTGCAGACTGTAGGCGCCATCCGTTATGTAACAAACGGTTCATACGCTGCTACTCTCCGCGATTATGAAACAATTCCTTGCAGCGAAGAAATGCAACCGTTGATGGATCGCCTGAAAGAGATGACGAATAAGTTTGAAGCTGTCACCAACGCAACGAAAGAAGCTGCAAACCAAGAGTTGCTGGACTTCGTAGCCCGCCGTCTTTACGAAATGGCTGCTGTATGTGTGATGTCTCATCTTCTCATTCAGGATGCAACAAAAGCACCTGAGTTGTTCGCAAAGTCAGCTGTTGTCTATCTGAACTACGCTGAAGCTGAAGTAGAAAAGCACTTCAATTTCATCCGCAAGTTCAAAGCTGAAGAACTGGATAACTACCGTAAGTAATTAACCGATTACTATATTCAAAGAAGGCTGTCCCATTCGTTTGAGACAGCCTTCTTTGTCATAAATAGCACCTTTACCGGAACAACCTCAACTGACTGCGCAGCTCATGAAGTTCATTCTGCATCTCCTCCATACGCTGTAACAGATGATGGATAGCATCAATCCCTTCAATATTGATGGACAAGTCATAATACATGCGGCTGTAACGTTCTATGTCCGGTAATTGAGTAAACGTCAGATAACGTTCTCCACCTTCAGTCATTACTTCTATCAAGCCACCTTCCTGTAATAAGTCGATAAACGACGGCTCAATGTGGCACTTGCGACAATATTCGCTGACTATGATTAATTCATTCTGCATAGTGATACCTCCTTTTAGTTCATACTTTGAAGTTTACGGAACAACTCTTTCTGTGCTTCCGTTAAGTTCGTCGGCAGTTTCACGGAATAAGTCACAATGAGGTCACCGAACTGTCCTTCTTTCTTATATACAGGGAATCCCTTGCCTTTCAGACGGGCTTTCGTACCGTTCTGTGTCTCGGGTTTCACTTTCAGTTTTACCTTTCCATCCAAAGTATCTACCAACTGGTCTCCACCCAGGATAGCGGTATAAAGATCAATAGGCACATCCACATACAAGTCATCCCCTAAACGCTTGAATACCGGATCATCCGCAATCACAAACGTTATGTACAAGTCTCCGGCAGGTCCACCATTCACACCTTCGCCACCGTAACCTTTCAATTTAATGACTTGCCCGTTTGCCACGCCGGCAGGAATGGTAATACGTACATTCTTCCCGTTTACAGTCAACACTTGTTTATGAGTCTGCGCTGCATCACGAAGTGACAGATTCAAATCTGCATGGTAATCCTGACCACGAAAACCTGCATTAGAACTACCACGTCCCCGGTGTCCGAACATAGATTCAAAGAAATCGGAGAAGCCACCACCATGCCCGGAAAATTCCTGTCCATCGGATGAATACCAGTAAGAGCTACCATCCGTACCATATCCTGCACCCGAGCCACCGCCAAAGCCACCAAAACCACGGGCACCCGCCTCCTGACGGGCACGCTTTCGGGCCTCAAATTCATCGGCATGCTTCCAATGCTCACCGTACTCATCGTACTTCTTACGTTTCTCAGGGTCACTTAGCACTTCGTTTGCTTCATTAATCGCCTGAAATTTATCCTTGGCAGAAGAATCGTTCGGATTCAGATCAGGATGATATTTACGTGCCAACTTACGGAACGCCTTTTTTATATCATTCTGACTTGCCGTCTTGTCCACCCCAAGGACTTGATAATAATCTATATAAGCCATAGTCTATTAATTTTGTTATTCTTATATACCCTATCACAAATAACGCACCAATCAGGAGTTTTGAATACTAAAATACGTAAACGAAAATTAAAAAGAAGTATTAAAAACAATAATATAAAGATAATCAACATATTAACCAGTAGTAATAGCTTTTACCTATGCTACTCAATTTTCAAAATAATGTAAACGACACATAACATCAATTAATTATTCATACTAAAACTTCCTAAAATAAATAGAAAACGCTTTATTTGTATGTGAGTAATGCAGTCACAGAAAACAATTTTCCCCCAACCTTAATATATTGACTTATTATGAAAAGTAACCATTGGCTACTTACGGTAGCACTCACTTTCATCGTTCTGCAAGTAAAAGCGGATTCATGGATACGTATTAACCAACTTGGCTACTTGCCGCAATCTGTAAAAGTGGCAGTATTTATGAGTGAAGAACCAGCTGACATACAAGAGTATGCACTGATAGACGCCTTCACGGGACAAACCGTCCGAACTTTCAATTCTACCAAAGCAACCGGAAAAATGGGACTCATGAAGAGTACCTATCGTCTGGACTTCAGTGATTTTAACCAGCCGGGAACTTATTATCTGAAAGCGGGAAAAGCGGTCTCACCTCGTTTTCCCATCAATAATCATGTGTACAATGGGACGGCTGACTTCTTGCTGAACTACATGCGTCAGCAACGTTGCGGCTATAATCCCTTTTTGAAAGACAGTTGCCATGTGCACGACGGCTACATCCTGTACCATCCCACCAAGACCGGACAACACATTGATGTTCGAGGCGGTTGGCACGATGCAACTGATTATTTGCAATATACCACAACTTCCGCCAATGCCATTTATCAGATGATGTTTGCCTATCAAGAAAATCCAAACTCATTCGGTGATTTCTATGATGCTGCCGGGCTCCCCGGCGCTAACGGCATTCCCGACATTGTGGACGAAATCAAATGGGGACTGGACTGGCTGAATCGTATGAACCCTGCTCCCGGTGAACTATATAATCAGATTGCCGACGACCGCGACCATGCCGGTATGCGCCTGCCCAATAAAGATGAGGTAGATTATGGTTACGGTCCGGGTAAAGGACGCCCCGTTTACTTCTGTAGTGGCGAACCTCAGGTACGCGGTCAATTTATGAATGCTACCACAGGCGTGGCAAGCACAGCAGGTAAGTTTGCTTCCTGTTTCGCTCTTGGTGCCCGCCTATTAAAAGACTTCTATCCGGAATTTGCAGCGGAGATTGGTGCAAAAGCGGATGCAGCTTATCAGGAAGGTGTAAAGAAACCGGGTGCTTGTCAGACAGCCTCCGTCAAGTCTCCTTATATTTATGAAGAAGATAATTGGGTAGACGATATGGAACTGGGCGCTATGGAACTTTTCAAAAGTACCGGAGATTTTAAATACCTGGAGCAAGCCGTTGAATACGGACGTCGCGAACCTGTTACTCCATGGATGGGTGCTGACAGTGCCCGCCATTACCAATGGTATCCATTCATGAATATGGGACATTATCATCTGGCAAAAGTACATAACGACCGCCTTAGCAAAGAATTTATCCGGAATATGCATGCCGGCATAGCACGCACCTATGAGAAAGCCGTGGAAAGTCCTTTCATGCACGGCATTCCTTACACCTGGTGTTCCAATAACCTGACAACTGCCATGCTGACACAATGCCGTCTGTATCGTGAAGCAACAGGTGACGAAACTTATAAAGAAATGGAAGCCGGCATGCTTGACTGGTTGTTCGGTTGCAATCCTTGGGGAACCAGCATGATTGTAGAACTCCCTCTATATGGAGATTACCCTTCTCAACCGCACTCTTCATTACTCAACGCAGGTGTAGGAAATACTACAGGCGGTCTCGTAGACGGCCCTGTATACCGCACTATTTTCGAAAGCCTCCGCGGAGTAAACATGACAGGTATTCCCGGTACTCCCGGACAGGATTATGAACGTTTCCAGCCTGACCTGATGGTATATCATGATGCCATTCATGACTACTCCACGAACGAACCGACCATGGACGGAACAGCTTGTCTCACTTATTATCTCTCCGCCATGCAGAAAGAAGGTATGAAGCAGGCGGACATTCAGAGTGATAAGAATGTATATGTAAATGACGGTATCATCCGCACTGATCCATCAAAGAAACAAATAACGCTTGTCTTTACTGCCGCCGATAAAGCAGACGGCGCTGATGCTATTATCAGTATACTGAAGAAACATGGCATCAAAGGCGGTTTCTTCTTCACCGGTGAATTTTATGAGCTTTATCCCGATGTAGTAAAACGACTGCGTGCAGAAGGCCATCTGGTAGGTAGCCACAGCTATGGACACTTATTGTATATGCCATGGGAAAACCGTGATTCATTATTGGTGACACGCGAGCAATTTGAGCAGGATATGCTGAAAAGTTACGAAGTTATGCGCAAAGCCGGTATCGAATACAAAGATGCTCCGGTATATATTCCGCCATACGAATATTATAATAAAGAAATTGCCGCATGGGCAAAGAATATGGGTATACAACTTATCAACTATACACCCGGCACGATGAGCAATGCGGACTATACCACTCCGGACATGGGTGCCAAATACCGTAGCAGTAAGTTCATCTATGACAAAATCATGGAGGTAGAGAAAAAAGAAGGATTAAACGGGCACCTGATGTTGATACACTTCGGTACCGACGACCGCCGTACAGATAAGTTCTACAATGGTTATCTGGACAAAATGATTAAAACGCTGAAACGGAAAGGTTATACTTTCGTACCCGTCCTTGAAGCAACAGGAATATAGTTCATACCCATAGTTATTATAAAAAGGTTAGTTAAAGGTTATCATGCAAAGGTATTTAAGGTAATATTCAATCGGTTTGTTTTCAGTAGACTTTTTCCCACCCCCAAGGGAAAAAGTTGCAAACCAAAGCTCCATGCCTGCGAAGGTCCGGAGCTTTTTCTATTGTCAGATTTAAATAAATGCGTGATAACGAAGAATCAGAAACTATCCTTCACTGCCTGCAACAAAGACTGAATATCTTCTTCTGTCGTATCAAAAGAGGTCACAAAACGAATTTCATTTTCAGCTTCATTCCAGAAATAAAAGAAGTAAGACTTCATCAATCTATCAATAACCGGACGAGGCATAGTCAGGAACAACTGATTACTCTCCATCTTTTGTGTGAATTGTACATCCGGCAATGTTTGCAACCCTTCATATAGTTTACGTGCCATCGCATTGGCATGTGCAGCATTCTTTTTCCACAAATCATCCGTAAGATACGCTGTAAACTGACAAGAAAGGTAACGTAATTTAGAAGCTAACTGAGCCGACTGTTTCCGTACATAGAGCGCTTCCTTTTTCAGGTCCGGATTGAAGATTATTACACTTTCACCTAACATCAATCCATTCTTCGTTCCACCGAAACTAAGAATATCAATGCCACAATCCACTGTCAGTTCCTTGAAGCTGAGATTCAACGCAACACAAGCATTCGCTAAACGTGCCCCATCCATGTGCACATACATACCATATTCATGCGCCAAGGTAGTCAGCGCTTTCAATTCTTCCGGAGTATAGACAGTACCTAATTCCGAACATTGAGAAATATAAACAGCACCCGGTTGAGAATGATGCTGTTCCCCGAAGTTCTTCAGATAAGGACGTATCAACTCCGGCGTCAGTTTACCATCCGGCGTTGCAATAGGACGTATCTGGCATCCCGTCATACGAGCAGGTGCACCACATTCATCTACGTAAATATGTGCAGTCTCCGCACAAAGAATTAAATTATAAGGGCGGGTAGCCAACTGCAAAGCTACCGCATTACTTCCTGTTCCATTGAAGACAAACAGTGGCTCACAATCAGGCGAAAATGTCTCTTTAATTTTGCGAACGGCTTCCTTAGTCCAAGGATCGTCACCATAGCCAACTGCGTGATTTTGGTTTGCCCGGTTCAGCGCCTCCATCACCAATGGATGTACACCGGAATTGTTGTCTGAAGCAAAACTTCTCATAGTTATATTGATTTTATCGATAAATAGTTATAGCGTATAAATAATCCTTTAGCTCTAAAAAATATGCAAAGGAACGAAATAATTCGTTAGTAGAAAAAAAGAAGCGTGGATTTTACAATCCACGCTTTCGTTTAGGTTTTCAATCGGTTTTTTCGTTCTTACCCGATATAAACATTCACGCCCAAAAAAATGTAGAGCTCTCCGTCCTCCTGGTGCAATACAATCTTGTCTTCACAAGCTAACCATCCCAGGGCCGCTCCCAGTTCTTTGTCCTTCAGCCCGGACTTTCTCTTCAAAGTCCCATAGTCCCACTTGGCATAATTGCTAAGCAACCTCCAAATTTTGCCTGCGTTCAGGCCGATGTCGCTTTTGTTCATCTCTTTTCGTCATTAAAAAGGTTAAATAATTGATTGGTGATTTGTTTAGGTTATCCTATTATCAGCCTAAAGGTATCACTTTTTATTTATAAAACATAAAAAACGAACAAAAGATATTCTTTTTAATCAAAATTGTAACAGTTTCGTAATAATATACAGGTAATATAAGAAGAAACAGGCCAAAAAAGAGAAAAAAAGACCACAGCCCCTTCAGAGAGATGCTGTGGTCATTTATTATAATTATAAATTCAGGGAAAAACGGGTATTACATCATGCCACCCATACCGCCCATGCCGGGAGCACCCATTGGCATTTCAGGTTTGTCTTCCTTCTTCTCAACAATTACACATTCAGTAGTCAGGAACATACCTGCAATAGAGGCAGCGTTTTCCAAAGCTACGCGAGCTACTTTTGCAGGATCAACGACACCGGCAGCATGCAGATTTTCATATACATCAGTACGGGCATTGTAACCGAAATCACCTTTACCTTCGCGTACTTTCTGTACAACTACAGCACCTTCTTTACCTGCATTGGCTACGATCTGGCGCAACGGCTCTTCAATAGCACGCTTGATAATGTCAACACCTGTAGTCTCATCGATGTTATCACCTTTGAAACCTTCCAATGCATCGAGTGCACGGATGTAAGCTACACCACCACCTGGTACAATACCTTCTTCAATAGCAGCACGTGTTGCACGTAAAGCATCGTCTACACGATCTTTCTTCTCCTTCATTTCAACTTCAGAAGCAGCACCTACGTAAAGAACAGCAACACCACCAGACAATTTAGCCAGACGTTCTTGCAATTTTTCTTTGTCATAATCAGATTTAGTAGCAGCAATCTGAGCTTTGATTTGTTCGCAACGTTCCTTGATATTTTGTTTGTCACCGGCACCGTTTACGATGGTAGTGTTATCTTTAGAAACTGTGATCTTATCAGCAGTACCCAACATTTCGATAGTAGCTTGTTCCAGCTTCAGACCCTTTTCCTCGCTGATCACTACACCACCAGTCAATACGGCGATATCTTCCAGCATTTCTTTACGACGGTCACCGAATCCCGGAGCTTTCACAGCACAAATCTTCAACTGAGAACGCAGACGGTTTACAACCAACGTAGTCAAAGCTTCACTGTCCACATCTTCTGCGATTACCAACAGAGGACGTCCGGTTTGTACAGCAGGTTCCAAGATAGGCAAGAAATCTTTCAGGTTAGAAATCTTCTTGTCGTAGATCAAGATGTATGGTTTTTCCATTTCGCACTCCATCTTCTCCGTATTAGTAACGAAGTAAGCGGAAAGATAACCACGATCAAACTGCATACCTTCTACCACACCAATAGTAGTATCGGTACCCTTAGCTTCTTCGATAGTAATTACACCATCTTTAGAAACCTTACGCATAGCATCAGCGATCAACTTACCGATAACCGGATCATTGTTTGCAGATACAGAAGCAACCTGTTCAATCTTATCGTAGTTGTCACCTACTTTTTCAGCTTGTGACTTAATTGAGTCAACCACTTTGGCAACAGCCTTGTCAATACCACGTTTGATATCCATAGGGCTTGCACCGGCAGTTACGTTCTTCAAGCCTTCAGCAACAATAGCCTGTGCCAATACAGTAGCAGTAGTAGTACCGTCACCTGCATCGTCACCAGTCTTGGAAGCTACTTCTTTCACCAACTGTGCACCCGTATTCTGGTATGCGTCAGACAGTTCCACTTCTTTAGCTACAGTTACACCGTCTTTCGTGATGTGAGGAGCACCGAATTTCTTTTCGATAATCACGTTACGACCTTTAGGGCCGAGAGTTACTTTCACTGCATTTGCCAGTGTATCGATACCTTTTTTCAATTGGTCGCGGGCATCGATATTGAATAATATTTCTTTTGCCATAATGATATTTACAATTTAAATATTTTATAATTACTATATTAACCTAACACAGCGAGTACGTCACTTTGACGCATAATCAGATATTTAGTGCCTTCAACTTCCAGTTCGGTACCAGCATACTTGCCATACAAAACAGTGTCGCCCACCTTCAATACCATCTCTTCATCTTTCGTACCGTGACCAACTGCCACAACTTCACCTTTCAAAGGTTTTTCTTTTGCTGTATCCGGAATAATGATACCGCCAATTGTTTTCTCTTCTGCAGGTGCAGGGAGTATCAGCACTCTGTCTGCCAATGGTTTAATGTTCATAGTTCTTTTGTTTTTTATATGTTATACATTTATTATAGTAATGTTTTGTCTCATTTTAGTGAGACGCAGAACAAATTGCGAAAATCGTGCCAAACGGTAAAGCGAAATTTCTGTCAGTATTAAACTGCCAATTTGGCAAAGAATAAGACAATATACCATTATTTTTAGAGAAGATAAACGGCATCTCAGCATAACTTTTCTATGCAAGCATGAAAGTTATGCTTTCTATTTGCATTATCTTTGCACCCTCAAAAAACGTTTTTAGAACATGAATGCAGTCTGGATTGTTTTACCTATTCTCACATTATTAATGTTTGAGTTGGGACTAACACTTGAAATTAAAGATTTTAAATTATTTCGTCAACGTCCCTATCCTGTTTTTGCAGGATTGATAGGACAGATAATCCTTTTACCAATATTGGCTTTTGCATTGGGTTATCTATTTCATTTGGAACCTCTGTTCTTTATCGGACTTGTGCTCATTGCTTGCTCTCCGGGTGGGAGTTCTTCCAATATATTCTCTATGATAGCTAAAGGTGATGTCGCACTTTCCGTATCACTGACTGCACTCAGCAGTATTATTACTTTGTTTACTATTCCTGTCATTATGGAGTTTGCTACGCAAATTGCAGGAGACAATAGTGGAATAACAATACACCTACCTGTCGGCAGCCTCATTATCCAGAATCTACTGCTCATGTTACTCCCTATCGCAATAGGCGTTTTAACCAAACGCTTTTGCCCTAAAGCAGCCGAACGGATACACAAAGTATTATCCAAGGTTACCTTCCCTGCCTTGATTTTATTAGCTACTGTTTTCTTCATACAACATCACGAAACGATAGCTGCACAGATCGGCCGATTAGGCCTGTGCATCGCACTAATGATATTATTGGCTATGGGTGGAGGATATTTAATCTCCCGGTCAATGAAATTGAACAGGAAAGAACAGCGTACGCTTATCATTGAAATAGGTATGCAAAATGCAGCTCAAAGTATTGCTATTGCAAGTAGCCCGTTTATTTTCAATAATGACATAATTGCCATACCAGCTATAATTTATGCACTGATGATGAATATAATTCTATTAGTATATGTGGGAATAGTAAAGCGGAAATAACACAAACTTGTAAATTAAAGTAGTATATTTTTCTATATTCAGACTTAAATTACTACATTTGTGAGAATCACCATAGTAAGGTAAACCTAAAACAATATTAATATGAAAAATAAAAGTTTCCTCGGACTGTTGTTATTCTCCTGTATCTGCTTAACTGCTATTGCACAAGAAACTACAAAACCAGTTAAGGCCATTTATGTAAACGCTGACCAGAATATTCTTTTTGACAAACTGATTGACTTCGTACAGAATAATGAATATTTCATTCTATCGCTGGACAAGCAAGCAGGTTTCATACAAGCCCAGAAACCTGTTGAATTTAAAAAAGTATTCAAAGCAAATGAACGGAGAACTTTGAATTTTGTTATCAGACCTATTAATGAGAATTTATCGCAGATAACTTTAAATATTCGTTGCGAAGAAAAGCACTGGGGAGGCAGCGAATCCGGTCATGTCTATTACTACGATGACAAAGGTGTCAGTCAGAATAGCGATTTATACCAGAATATATGGGATGAACTAAAGTCTGCATTAGTGCCCTATCAGCAAGTTATATTTACAACAGTAACAACGCCCGCTCCCACCAAAGCCCTTCCTACTGAAACCACCCTTAACTCTCTGCCTAAAGCATTCTTAAAAGACGGTTTCCCATTGTTGGTAGAACGTTGCCGCACAGTGCTTGCATCAGCATACATGACCCAGAAGCTACTAAGCGAGCATACAGATATCCCCGGTTGGGAAGGGTACCCGGTGAAACTCTATGAATATTACACTGGGAAAGATATAAAAAAAGGAGTAGCCAAGCGCGGACTGGTATACTTGCTGAACCCAAGTGCAGAACAACTTGCCACATGGATTGCCACCACTTGCTGGGAAGTTAAGCAAAGTACAGATACCACATACCTGTATAAACTCGCAGAATTTATCAAACGGCAATCAGGGGCGCAATTCCCTGTACAAGGAGTAGTATACGAGGATATGTATACCAAGAACTTCTATGAACCATATATTTTCAAAGACGGAGTAACTGTATATGTAGCAGATAGTACTAAAATGCCGACAGATAAGCATTGCACCGATGAGCAACTGGAGTTTTACCTGCATATGACAAATGCCGACTTAAAACCAAACACCGGCAGATATGCCCGCATTTGCAGTACAAACCGTACTCAATATTACAAAAATGGAGGTAAAACAGATGTGGGAGATAATGATGAACACCGTAACCAGTCATGGTTGAATGTAGTTCGCCAACTTTATCAACTGGCTTGGCTTTCAGATCGCAACGAATTAATGATTGCCTGGGCAAAAGAACAACTGTAAATAGCCGGTTTAAGGCATATCAATCCTATTCTTTTTACCCCAAAATCCCCCATACAAGAAGTTAAGACTTTGCATACAAGAAGTTAACTTCTTGTCAACAGGGAGTTAAGTTCTTATCAACAAGCTATTGACGACTGATAAATAACAAAACTAAGAAAGTTTAGTCAATATCCAAGTCTGTATCACAACTCAATTCAGTCGAATATCCCTGCCAGAAGCTCTTGGTAGAATGTACTAAAGCACTCCCCATCAAGAATAGGAATATTACGGCTATTAACGTCATCACCATACCGATGGCTGCGTAATACTTTGGTTCTAAAACATCCATAATAGTTATCTTTGTTAGGTTAGTACTACAAAGATAACCAAGATGGATTACAAAGAGCTTACTCTTTTATGAAGTTTTTATTTCTTTAAAGTTTGTATCAATTCTTCGGCCGAAACCAGGGTCTGTTCACCAGTCTCCATATTCTTGAGTGTCACCTTATTCTCGTCCATTTCATTCTCTCCTACAAGAGCTACAAACGGAATATTTTTGGCATTGGCATAGCCCATCTGTTTCTTCATTTTAGATGAATCCGGGAAGATTTCCGCACGAATACCTTCTGCACGTACTTGGGCAAGTACATTCAAGGAAAAAGCAGCTTCTTTCTCACCAAAGTTGATAAATAGAAGTTGCGTACTGTTTACAGCTTCCTTCGGATAAAGATCAAGCTGGTTCAGCACATCAAAGATACGGTCCGCACCAAAGGAGATGCCTACACCGGAAACTCCTGCCATACCGAATACACCGGTAAGATTATCATAGCGACCACCGCCTGTAATACTACCGATCTGTACATCCAATGCTTTTACTTCAAAAATGGCACCGGTATAGTAATTCAACCCACGGGCAAGTGTCAAATCAAGTTCCAATTCATTCTTCAGACCGAAAGCCGATAGAGTTTTCAGGATAAATTCGCTTTCTTCCACTCCCTTTTGACCAATTTCACTTCCGGCAAGTACTTCTTTCAGGGTAGCCAGTTTCTCCTCGTTGGTGCCGCTCAGTAGAATGATAGGTTGTAATTTGGCAATAGCCTCATCGCTGATACCTTTTTCTTTTAACTCGGCATTCACATTGTCCAGACCGATTTTATCTAGTTTATCAATAGCCACAGTGATATCCACGATCTTATCTGCCTCACCGATAATCTCCGCAATGCCCGTCAAAATCTTACGGTTATTGATCTTGATGCAAACACGGATACCAAAGCGAGTAAATACAGTATCGACAATCTGCATTAATTCCACCTCGTTCAGTAAAGAATCACTACCTACCACGTCAGCATCACATTGATAGAACTCACGATAACGGCCTTTTTGCGGACGATCTGCACGCCACACAGGTTGTATCTGATAGCGTTTGAAAGGGAAAGTTATTTCATCACGGTGCATCACCACGTAGCGGGCAAATGGCACTGTGAGATCATAACGCAAACCTTTTTCACAGAATTTACTTGCGAGTTTGGCTGCATTACGGCTCAGCAATTCCTCATCGGTTAGTCCGGAGAAATAATCACCTGAGTTCTGTATTTTAAACAGAAGTTTATCACCTTCTTCACCATATTTCCCCATCAGTGTGGAAAGCATTTCCATTGCAGGCGTTTCAATCTGTTGGAAACCATAGAGATGATATACATCGCGAATGGTATTGAATATATAGTTACGCTTCGCCATTTCTACCGGCGAAAAGTCACGGGTTCCTTTAGGAATACTGGGTTTTGCTGCCATAATTGTTTCAATTACTATTAAAATCGGAGGGCAAAGTTACAGTTTTTTATCGAGATAAGAAAAGGGATAAGGCGGTTTTATATAAAAAAATAACCCTTGGGGGAATTAATTTCTTTCTTGTAAAGGTTATGGGCTAAATGAAAAAAATCAGAGAATATGTCAGCGAAGCTAATTGAGATAGTATTACTTATCATTTACTTCATTCCTACACGCAAGGAGCTAACTCCGCCAACGAGTAAAACAATAATCAGACTGGCACATATCTGACACTCCGCACGTTGACACCAAATGTTTCCCCTATTGAAACTAAGTGTTTCTCGGTGTGAAACAGAGTGTTTCAAGCAATGAAACAAAGTGTTTCCCCTATTGAAACAGTCGGTGTCACCTGCTGAAACGGAAGACAGTGTGCGCGGAGATCTTTGCGAAGTCTACGGGAAATTATCCGCATTTAGAGTAAAAAAGAGTTAAAACAGCACATTTTCCGCATAGATTCGTGTAGAAAAGTTCAATTCGGTAATTATCGGGCTACTCACTATAAATCAACCAGATAGATGAAAATATTGTAAACATTCACTGCAAAATTAGTGCTAGCAAACAGTTTACCAGCACTAATTTTCAGGTTACCAGCACACCTTCAAATGCCGATCAATAAAGGGTTTGAGGTACACCTGTGCAGGAGTGCTGGCAAAAAACTCTTTTGTATAATTGAGCTTTTTGAGTTCACCCCTTCCAGACAATTAGATCAATTTATCGGACATGCAGTATCTATATATCGGACATGTTGTATCTATATATCGGACGCGCAGCATCTATATATCCAACACCACCCATATATAAATGCTGATATTTTAACTCATGCAGCGTGCATTTTGGGTAATCCGTTCTTTTAATGGAATTTTTGCATGCTTCATGAAAAGAAATCGTATTTTTGAAGCCTGATTGAGGAAGGAAACAATGCAAAAAGAGTAAAGCCATGAATATTGAAGAATATCGGGAATATTGTTTAAGCATCAAAGGAGCAACAGAAAGTTTCCCCTTTGGCGAAAATACCCTTGTCTATAAAATCATGGACAAGATGTTCACTTTTGCTCCATTAAATCCTAAAGATGGACGATTTTGGGCAGACACAAAATGTGACTCCACCAAGTCGACAGAACTGATAGAGCTATATAATGGCATTGCATTCGGCCCGTTTTCCGACAAGAAACACTGGATTACCATATATCTGGAAAGTGATGTGCCGGATAGCCTTATAAAGGAATTAATCAATCATTCAATAGAAGAGGTAATCAAGAAATTGTCCAAAAAGAAACAACAAGAATATCACAGTATTTTGGGAATAAAAAATGAAAATTAATACAGAATGAGATATGGAATGAGCATGCTTGATAATCTCCATTATATTCAAAACAATGGAGAAAAAGCTTTCTAAGCAAATCAGAATAAAAAATATGCCTGTCCTGAATGTAATAAGCCAAGAACTGTACACTACGATTATTGTATTTATTGCAAACAGGAGAAAAGATAGAATGAAATAAAATAGAAGCCTCCCAACCTCCTCCTCACCCGCAAGAAAATTAAGAGATTCTTATATCAGGATCGTAATTAAATGCGTTTATTCCAATTCCCGCTTTTCAGATACAGATAGGAAAGCAACAGCAACATACCCCCGTAAATATATTCACTTGTCCACGCTATAGCGACATCCACTTGCAGGTACATAACCATAACAACCACATAAACAACATAAATGGAAATGGTTATCAACATGATTTTCATAGACCGGCTTGTATTTCCTGTGCCGGAAACAGCATTAAACAGTACCAGTCCGGGAGCTGAAAGGAGATATCCTAATAACATGATGTACATAGTAGGTAATGCTGCTTGTACCAACTCCTGACTATTGGTATATATCTGCAATAACACGGTAGGGAACAAGGCGGACAGCAATAGGAACGGTATACCTATCATATAAGTTAATTGTATGGCACGTTTACAGGCAAGCCAGATTTCGCTCTTCCCTTTTCCACTCCCTAATAGATTACTTACCATAGAACTGGTAGTATCGGAAAAAGCAAAAATAGCCATAAAGAAGCAAGTATTGATACTCCTCATGATATTGGCTATCGCCAAAGGACGCTCTCCCAAATGTTCGATAGCAATGAAAAACAAAAACCATTGTGAAGGAAACAATATGGACTGAAGCATGGTCCAACATGAGATATTCCAAATGCATTTAAATTCGGACAGTTTGAAACTAAACTGTTGGAATAAAGCATATTTTTTCTTATCCACTTTCAGCCAAGTGTATGCCACATAAAACAGTAACGATACCAACTCTGCCAGCGAAGAACCTATTGCCGCACCTGCAATACCCAAAGCCGGGAAACCAAATTTTCCAAATATCAAAATGTAATTGAAAACAATATTACTGAGCACCATTACTATAGAGTTAAGCGTAAGAGTGCGCGTCTCAGTGATGCCAATGTAGAAAGCCCGAAACAGAATTGCAATAAAGGAAAAGAAAAGCCCGTACCTCCTCCACTCCAAATAAGAAGAAGCAGCGGCATAAACCTGATCGGAAGATATCAGACGGCTGAGAATATGTGTTGTGATAGAGTCGCACAAGAAAAACATGACAGCTGCCAATGCCAGCAAGAAAAAGGCACCTTGCATGAATATTCCACCTATTTCGCCATACTTCCGCTCGCCATTTTTACGCGCAATCAGAATTTGGACACCGATGCTGAATCCAAAACCGAGCATATAAATAGCCATATACAACACTCCCGCCAACGCGGATGCTCCCAACTCCACTTCACCTACGTGACCTAAAAAAGCTGTATCCGTAACATTTATCATGTGTTCCATCAGTAAACTGATAAGAATAGGATACGCTATTAGCCAAATTTGCTTATAACTGAAATTCATAGATAAAGTCGATTACCACCAATTATGCTCTGTCATTCAGGTGAATAATATGACAAGACAAAAAGGTGTGCCAAAATAGGAAAAGTGAACGTAAATTACGCGAATCACGCAAATAAGTAGTTCATTAATCATTGATTTTCAACAACATGAATCTTATATTATTTGTGCAATTTGCGTAATTTGTGTTCTAAACTTCATTTTGACATACCTTCTCTACTTATGTCAGAAGTCAAACTTCTCCAACTTCATGGAAGCCAGTCCCTGTATTTTGGGAACCAATGTAACAAAATGCTCCGCTTTCTCATGAACAGACAGCGATTCCGCATCTTCCCAGGTTTCGCAAATCATCAGGACATCATTACGGGTAGCGCTTTCGAAAATATCATAGGCAATACAACCTTTGTCTTTCAAAGAAGATGCCACCAGCTCTTTTGCAACTTCCAACACCGCAGCACGGTTACTTTCACTTACTTGAATAAAAACATTCAGTCTAATCATAATTTGTACAATTTAAAAGTGTGCTGCAAATGTAAACAGAAAAATCAGAAATGCTGATTATTTATCTGCATAAATACCGACGCGGTTTCCCTCCGTATCAACAAATACAGCGAAATATCCCCTACCCTCTGCCTCAATCTTTGTTTTGGGAATAACGACTTTTCCGCCTTTTTTCAAAATTGTTTCAAGAGTAGGCTCAATCTCATCTACATTGAAATGAATGAGCACCCCTTTTTCAGAAGGAAGGAAATCAGAAGCATAAGAAACAGCTCCGACAAATTCATCCCCTTCAGTGAAAAATGCCATCTTCTCTTCCTCACATTCGCAAGTCGGAAGTTTCATATTCAACACGGTTTCATAAAAATCGATTGCCCGACGGAAATCAGCAGCAGGAATTTCAAAAAATGCAATTAGTTTTTTCATTTTGTTTTCTTTTCATGATTATTACTATGCCTTTGCAAAGACAATGCAAAAATAGGGCAAGCCGGTAACCCTCAATAGAAGAAAACAGACATCTTTAAAGAGTGGAAAAATAATCGGAGACAGGAGCACAGACAGATAGGTATTCGGCAGGGGTATAGCCGGAGAAGAGTTTAAACTCCTTGATCATGTGAGATTGGTCGGAAAAGCCACACTCATAAGCTACCTGGGCAAAAGGCAAAGCCGGATCTTGTTGCAAAGTATAAAGAGCACGCTGCATGCGCACAATACGAAGGAATTCTTTAGGAGTAGTACCTATATAATCAGCAAATATACGGCCAAACTGCTTGGAACTGAGGCAGGCTATATCAGAAAGCTCTAATGTGCTGACTTGCGGATGGAGGTTTATTTCATGCAAAACAGTAGAGAGTCTTTTCAGATTGTATTCAGAACAGGAAACCAAACGGTGGAAGAAGAAGTCTTCAATCAAGTGGATACATTGGTCATTATCCGTAGTATCCACGATTCTCCGGGATAAATCAGAGAGTTCCATATCTTCCACTTCATCCGTAGAGATACTTTGCCCGAAGAAAAGATGCAGCGGGATTCGCAGGAAAGTCTTTGCCGCATAGGGCTGGAAAACCACTGTTATCATTTCAATCATTCCCGTCGACATAACGTCGGAAAAGCCGAAAGACTGACCGCAAATAAAAGATTGTGGTTGTAATTGTGAATTTTGCAATGATAATAATTGCCTACCCTTATGAAACATCAGTTGCATACAGCCAACAGGCAATGTCCGTTCCGACACAGGAGTAAGAGCATCATCCCGTAATATCCAATAATAACGGATATAAGGGGATAAGGTGGGAGCAGGTTTTACGATACGGAAAGTTTGCATACGACAAATATATGATATATCTCATGAATTGCGGCAAAAGTAAACAAAAGGAATGGGGGGAAATAGTAAAAAAGGGACATTCCCTACTTATTATTCACCCCATAGCCAAACAAAGCAAAATCACCGAAACAGGGATCATCCGGAAAGACTTCCGCTAATGCGGCAGTTATCCTTTGCGCATTTTTCAAGGAAAAAGTTTCCGTCTCGGTAAGTTCCAGCAATCGGGCTACGCGACAAACATGCGTATCCAAAGGGATGATTAAATCCCTGCAATCAAAACTTTCCCAAATTCCAAAGTCAACTTCCGGCCCTTTACGTATCATCCAGCGAAGAAACATATTCAGCTTCTTCTGAGGACTGCGGGAAGATACTTCCAGAAAAGCACAGAGTTTCTCTATTGGTAGTCCGGAATACACTTGGAGCGCCTCTTCCAAACTTTCAAAACGGGAATAAGCAGCATACAAGCGTTCAAAGTAAGAATAGAAATCGGCATGCGAAAGCATCCGGTAGAAGCTACGTTTTTCCTCAGCAGGAAAATCCTTCTCCCAACAACGGGAAAGTACATATTGATAAGGAGAAGTCCCCATACAACCGTGTAATTCATCGGCCTTCTTCAGAATCTGCTTGCGATTGCCGAAACTCATAATAGCAGTCAGCAGACCGCTGATTTCTATATCCTGTTTCTGCCGGTAACGATGCGGGAATTGTACCGGATCATTTTGAATAAAATCCGCACAATGATAGGTCTTTGCCCACTCCTGTAGTTTCTTTTTTATATCTTTGGTCATTTCTTTAAAATCATGGGAAGGGGTGCAAAGATATTGAATTTATAGCAACTTTGGACAAGTCCCCTATTCTATTTACCCTTATTTTTGCATCGTGAAATTCAAAGAAGAACTTATGGAACATAGCAAGAAGACCACGCGTGAAGAGTATCAGAAATGCGTAAATGCAGTAGTAGATTACATCAACCTCCATCTTGGAGAAGAGATTGATCTGAAATCATTGGCCAAGATTTCTCATTTCTCTCCGTTCTACTTCCATCGCATCATGAAAGCATTTCTGGGCGAGCCAATCGGGACGTTCATAGTCCGGACACGAACAGAATCTGCCGCTCGCCTGTTGCGTTACTCGGATTTGCCTATTGCAGATATCGCTTATCGCATCGGCTATTCCTCACCATCGTCACTGTCGAAAGTATTCAAGCAGTTCTATGGAATTTCACCTAATGAGTATCGTAACAATAAAAATTTTGTAATTATGAAACCAGCAATTATCAGACCCGATTTAGAGTTAAAGAAAGAAATAAGAGAAGTGCCTGCCAGAAATGTAATTTATATCCGCCTGTTCGGAGACTATAAAATGAATGATTACGGAGGCACATGGATGCGTTTGTTCCAATTCATCAAAGAAGAAAAACTGCCGATGGGTGACATGGCCCCTTATTGCATGTACCACGATGACCCCAAAGTGACGCCTGCCGACAAGTTGCGTACCGATGTTTGCATGGTGATGCCTGTAACCGTAACTCCCAAAGGGGATGTCGGCTTCAAGCAATTGCCTGCCGGACGTTATGCAGTGTTTACCTACAAAGGATCTTATGAGTATCTGCAAAGTGTATACGACACGATTTACGGAAAGTTCATTCCCGAAATGGAATGTACGATGAGAGACGAATCGAGTGCCGAGCGTTATCTGAATGATCCGTGCAATACGAAACCGGAGGATTTGTTGACAGAAATCTTCATTCCAGTAGAATAATCATCTTATATATTGCGGGCAAATAGTCTTTGTCCGCAATATATAACTATTACTTTATCTCTCTTTTCATCGGCACATACTTCAGTCCATTCGTAATCTGCGGTTCCTGTACCTGCTCAAATCCCAGACTTTTGTAGAAAGGCACTGCATATGTAGAGGAATTTACAGTCATTTCCGGCACAGAAGTCTCTTCGATAAAAGCATCGAATAATCTTCTGCCTATACCTTTTCGGTGATATTCCTCCCGTATGAAAAACAGGGAAATATGTTTCCCTTCATTTTTGACTGCCATCACACCCACAAGTCTTGCCTCAGCAAATGCACCATAAATGACCAAGCTGTTTATCATCGCCTCATCATTGACGAAGCTTTTGAAAGTTTCCAACCCTTGTTCATCAAAATCCTCTTCACCCGTCTGAAGATATATTTCCAAAGAAAGAGATGCGGCCTCTTTATATTCAGATAAATCTAATCTTCGAACGCTTATCCCCGGGGTAAAAGTCAAAGTATTCATAATAGTTAAGTTACAGTTCGCAACAAAGATATCAAATTTCAGGAAATGATGATTAAGACATTCCCATTATTCCATCCGGAAACACTATCTTTGAACAGGACATTTAACTAACCCAACTTTATTCAAAAATTATGGAAAGACTTATCGACAAATATCTTCCGGCAGATTATCATGATACATTCGTTTTGAAATCCAGAAAGCCTGCAGAACAGATAATTCCCAAAGAACTGATCAAAAAAATATTCAATCACTCCCCGGCGTGGCTCAATTTTTTAATGAGGGTCAGGAATATTCTGGTAAAACCTTTGGGGCTTGAAACCGGAAAAGTGTTGAAAACAGAAGATTGTATAATAGAAGATACGGAAAATGAGGCTATCATGAAGAAAGATGATAAGCACTTATTGTTTTATGTCTCCATTGCCAAGATAGGAAACGACCTGATAGATATAACAACCGTGGTTCAATATCACAATGCACTAGGAAAGGCTTATTTCTTCTTTATTAAGCCTTTCCATAAAATGATTGTGCCACGTGTAGCGAAAGAACTTATATAATGCCTAATCCGTAGCTACTGATCTCCTCAAAGTCCTCATCAGCATATGAGTTCTTCTGACGGGCATCTTGTACTATTTTCAGAAATCCTTCTGTTTTAGACAGGAAATCCTTGAATTTCTCTGATTCTTCCTCATGTCCCTTTACTACCGGTAGTTTCTCTGCCGCATCCAGTTGAAGTCGCAGTTCCATAATCTTTAAATCTAGGCGGGATTTATCTTCAACATGCTTACGGGCATACAAATTGATGATGCTCTGCATAGTCGTACTCATGCTTTTCATTGCAATGATCTGCTCTTTCACAGGATTTTCTGCCAGAAGAACCCGCTGGGCATTTGAAGCAATCGGGCTCAATATATCAAATATATTCTGCTTACATTCAGACATTACCACGCTCAATTCATAGTTATCATTCAGCAAATCAGCCATCCCCTCGGTCTTTTTTTCTTTCAGAAGAGACAAGTATTTATTGAAATTAGCATAGAACTGGTTTCTCGACTGAAAAAGCTCCGCATAATTCTGTATCAGGTTCTGTCTGACATCTGCACCGAAGCATTCACCCGGTAGCATCACCTCCGCAGAATCTTTTTTCGAAATGACGGGAGACATGATGTATGAAAACATGGGTACTTCCGTCTTTTGTTCCATATAACCCAATACTGCATTTACATCCCTCTCCTTTACCACATTTTTCAACAGAGCCAATGAGGCGTCGTCGTATTTCATCACCTGCCCCGCATTTGCTATTTCTTCAGGAGTATAAGTCACCGTTTCTTTCTTGCTACCTACACATGAGGCAAGCATCAGGACGCTTACCCATACACTTAAGACTAATAAATTCTTTCCCATAAGATTTTTATTTTAAAGTGAACACCAACCAGATTTAACCGGCATTGTGCTAATAACAATATAAAAGCGATTTTGCTCTCAATTATAGTTTTTTTCACCTTTGCAATTTGTACTTTTGCACCGGATTTCAAATTCGATCTATAATTTCAATCAGAACTATGGACAACATAAAAGGCTATATATACGCGGCAGCTTCTTCTTCAACATTTGGATTGGCACCTTTTTTCACCATATCCCTGCTATCCTCAGGTTTTTCTTCCTTCGAAGTATTAGCCTATCGGTGGGGAGTCGCATCATTTGCACTAATCATATTCGGCATCTTTTTAGGTGAAACATTCTGTATCAACCGGAAGGATTTCGGAACAGTGTTCATATTGAGTCTTTTCCGTGCCGCAACCTCATTGAGTCTGGTCATCGCATACCAGCACATAGCCAGCGGAGTAGCATCAACCATCCACTTCATGTATCCATTGGCTGTTGCCCTTGCCATGATGTTCTTCTTCCGGGAAAAAAAGTCATTCTCAATTCTGTTTGCTGTAGTGATTTCGCTGATAGGAGCAGCATTGCTATCATCGGGAGAGATTGACTTTAAAGGTGGCAATACAACCATAGGATTGATCGCTGCGATATGCTCCGTTTTCTTTTACGGCGGATACATTATCGGAGTACGCAAGAGCCGTGCTGTAAACATTCCATCTACAGCACTGACTGCCTATGTTATGGGGCTGGGAGCCTTATTCTTTATTATAGGAGGATGTCTGACGAGCGGCATCCGCCTGACCACAGACGGATATGCATGGCTGAATATTCTCGGATTGGCACTGCCCGCAACAGCCATTTCAAATATAACTTTGGTAAAGGCTATTAAACACATCGGACCCACTCTAACTTCCATCTTCGGAGCCTTGGAACCACTTACTGCCGTAGCCATCGGATGCTGGGTATTCAAAGAAAATTTCACGGTGCACAGTGCTTTAGGCATTCTACTGATACTGTCAGCAGTGACGGTAGTGGTGTGGCATGAAAAGAAAACAGAAAGAAAATAAGGATTATTTGCTCTTCTTATAATCAGTGATGAAACCCTCCATCATCCACTTCGCCAATGCCTGACGATTGGAACTCATAACAAACCGGCGCTGGTCGAAAGTATTCTGAATATTGCCCAACTCTACAAACACTCCGGCAGGACTGGAATTGGCCAGCACATACAAATTGCGTGGGCTGACAGTTCCCGAAAAGCCACGGTTAGGTTGGTGGCGGTCGTATTTAGGTTCGAAAGTATTCTTCATTGTAGTTGCCAACCGTTTACCATTTACACTTTTGGGAGCATGATAGAAGAATACATCCGTCTGGTGACTTTTACTACGGCTATCTACATGCAAGAAGATGGAACGGCAATACGTATAACTCTTGCGGTCTTTCTGATAGAGCGCATTTATTTTCTCACAGCGTTGGCGAAGGCGGGCAACCTGGTTCAGAGGGATAGGAGCACCCATACAAGTTTCACGCTTACTGTTATTAAGGTATTGATCGTCACGGATACCGTCTTTGGCATCCTGAATAATAATATAAACTTTAGCGCCTTCCTCCATCAGATTCCGGGCAAGACGAAGAGCGACATCATAAGCATATTCATCCTCATGCAGTTCCACGCTTCCTATCCTGCCAATAGCACCGGGATCAGGACCACCATGTCCACTCACCACATAGAAACACGCACCTTGGAGGCGGTTTCCCGTCACTTTAACTTCAGCAAGGCTTTTTCCAAAAAGAGGTTCACGAATTGTTTTGTTGCCGGAACGGGCAGAAGAATTTGAAGAAGAAGAGTTTGAAGCAGATGAATTGGATGAAGCAACCGTATTGCCACTCCCCTTTTTTAGAGGTGGAAGCAAATATTTCACTCCCAGCCGCAGCTCTTCTTTACCTCGCAATTGTTTCTTATTCAGTTCCAGGAACTCCTGATAGTACGCTTTTCCGGTACGCCCGTTACGCTGTAGAAAACCAGATATTCCCTCACCGCTTTTCGGCGTAGCCCGCTCTTCCTGGGCCAACGCTTCGTAAGAGAATGACATGCAAAAAAGCAAAATAAGAAAGCAAAATAACTGTTTCATTTTCCATTTATTCATCTTGCGGACAAAAATACAATTATTTTCCCTACTTTTGCGTCCACAAATGCGTTAATTGATAAAAAACTATAAAAACAAATAGCATTATGGCAAAGCAATTTAAACCGGAAACCCTCTGCGTACAGGCAGGATGGACTCCTAAGAAGGGCGAGCCCCGTGTACTCCCCATTTATCAAAGCACCACTTTCAAATATGAAACCAGCGAGCAAATGGCACGCCTTTTCGATCTTGAAGAGAGCGGTTATTTCTATACTCGCTTGCAAAACCCTACCAACGACGCTGTTGCCGCCAAGATAGCTGCTCTTGAAGGCGGTGTTGCCGGTATGCTGACGTCCAGCGGACAAGCTGCCAATTTCTATGCTATATTTAATATCTGCCAGGCAGGCGATCACTTCGTTTGTTCGTCCGCTATCTATGGTGGTAAATTCAATCTCTTCGGGGTGACTATGAAGAAATTGGGTATCGAAGTTACTTTCGTTAGTCCGGATGCCAGCGAAGAAGAAATCTCCGCAGCTTTCCGCCCGAATACGAAAGCATTGTTCGGTGAAACCATTTCCAACCCGTCACTGGAAGTATTGGATATTGAAAAATTTGCCCGCATTGCCCATAGTCACGGTGTACCTTTGATTGTAGACAACACCTTCCCGACTCCTATCAACTGCCGCCCGTTTGAATGGGGTGCTGATATCGTAGTACACTCTACTACCAAATATATGGATGGTCATGCCACCAGCGTAGGTGGTTGTATTGTAGACAGCGGCAATTTCGACTGGGATGCACACGCTGATAAATTCCCCGGACTATGCACACCGGATGAGTCATACCACGGACTGACTTATACAAAAGCTTTCGGCAAGATGGCTTATATCACTAAGGCTACTGCCCAGTTGATGCGTGACCTCGGCAGCATCCAGTCTCCGCAGAACTCTTTCCTGCTGAATCTCGGTCTGGAAACTCTGCACCTGCGTATGCCGCAACACTGCAAAAATGCACAAGCGGTTGCCGAATATCTTTCTAAAAATGACAAAGTAGCTTGGGTGAACTATTGCGGTCTTCCCGACAATAAATACTATGAGTTGGCACAAAAGTATATGCCGAACGGTTCTTGCGGTGTTATCTCCTTCGGATTAAAAGGAGGTCGCGAGGTTTCCATCAAGTTCATGGACTCACTGCAATTGGTTGCTATCGTAACACATGTTGCCGATGCACGTACCTGTGTGCTGCACCCTGCCAGCCATACCCATCGTCAGTTATCGGATGAGCAGTTACTGGAAGCCGACCTAATCCGTTTATCGGTAGGTATCGAAAACGTAGACGATATCATCGCAGATATTGAGCAGGCTCTGAACGCATAATTTCATAAAGTACCTATAAAACAAATAATATATCCCCGTCTCCGCAACCGGAGTACGGGGATTTTCTTATCTTTGCGCCCAGTAAACATTTAATAAAGAAAGATTTATGAAACGTACAAAATTAGCTGCATCCTTTCTGTTGGTCGCAACTCTATTCCTGACGGGATGTGTGACCAAGAAGGAATTTGTGAATCTTCAAACAGATTATAACAAACTAAAAGACGAAAAGTCAGCTCTCGACAAGTCATATCAGGACGCACAAATCCAGCTTGCCGAATACCGTACACAATCTAAAAGCTTGGAGGATCGTCTAAGCGAAGCCCGAAAAAATAATCAGGAATTGCGTAACAGTTACGCTACCCTGCAAGGATCGCTCGACAAGAGCCTCCAGCAGAACTCGCAAGGGAATATCAACATCTCCAAACTCGTAGATGAAATCAATGCCTCCAACCGCTACATCAAGCAATTAGTGGATGCCAAGAGTAAATCGGACTCACTGAACGTCATGCTAACCAAAAATCTGACCCGCTCCCTGAGCCGCGAAGAATTGAAAGAAGTAGATGTGAAAGTACTGAAAGGTGTGGTTTACATCTCTTTAGCAGACAATATGCTCTACAAGAGCGGCAGTTACGAAATCAACGAACGCGCCGGCGAAACGTTAAGCAAGATTGCCAAGATTATCACCGACTACAAAGATTACGAAGTACTGGTAGAGGGTAATACGGACAACGTACCCATCTCACGTACCAATATCCGTAATAACTGGGATTTGAGTGCCCTGCGTGCCTCATCTGTAGTACAAGAATTGCAGAATAAATATGGTGTTGACCCTAAACGGCTTTCTGCTGCCGGACGTGGTGAGTACAATCCTATCACAGACAATGATTCTGAACTGGGTAAACAGCGCAACCGCCGTACACAAATCATTGTTACACCTCGACTCGACCAGTTCCTGGAGTTGATAGATAAGGCTCCGGAAGCTGAAGGAGAAGCGGCTACGGAATAAAAGAAAAACCATCTACTGCTGTATTTTCACAGGTAGAGGCATTTAAAGCAGTCTATACTCAGACTATTTTATAAACAATAAGGCGAGAGGCTTTCCAGTCCTTCGCCTTATTGTTTGTTTCCACCCTCATCCTTGCTTTGACTTCCGACAGATTAAGTACTATTTAATAGTTTTTATTGCACACAGACTTACACTTTATCACATTTATTCCTACCTTTGCGGCAAAATTATAACTTTTAACTAACAACTCATAATCAACTACCATGGCTAAGATAACTAAAGAAGCTGCCTTGCTGTATCACTCACAAGGCAAACCAGGTAAGATAGAAGTAGTGCCTACCAAGCCCTACAGTACCCAAACCGATCTTTCACTTGCTTACTCTCCCGGTGTGGCGGAGCCGTGCCTCGAAATAGAAAAGAATCCGCAGGATGCTTATAAATATACAGCGAAAGGAAACTTGGTTGCTGTAATCTCCAACGGTACTGCCGTACTCGGTCTTGGCGACATAGGTGCGTTGAGCGGTAAGCCCGTAATGGAAGGTAAAGGACTTCTGTTCAAGATTTATGCCGGCATCGACGTATTCGATATTGAAGTAAACGAAAAAGATCCCGAAAAATTCATCGAAGCTGTAAAGGCCATTGCTCCTACCTTCGGTGGTATCAACCTGGAAGATATCAAAGCACCTGAGTGCTTCGAAATAGAGCGTCGCCTGAAAGAAGAGCTCGATATCCCTGTGATGCACGATGACCAGCATGGTACGGCCATCATCTCCAGTGCCGGACTTGTGAACGCTTTGCAGGTGGCAGGCAAGAAAATCGAAGATGTAAAAATCGTTGTGAATGGTGCCGGTGCATCTGCCGTATCTTGTACAAAACTGTATGTTTCACTGGGTGCTCGCCTGGAAAACATCGTGATGCTGGATAGTAAAGGGGTAATCAGTAAAGCACGTACCGATCTTAACGAACAGAAACGCTACTTCGCTACCGACCGCACAGATATCCACACACTGGAAGAAGCCATCAAAGGTGCCGACGTATTCCTGGGATTATCCAAAGGAAACGTTCTGTCGCAGGACATGGTACGTAGCATGGCTCCATCTCCTATCGGTTTCGGAACACACAATCCTACACCGGAAATCTCTTATGAAGATGCTATGTCAGCACGTCCCGACGTACTAATGGCAACCGGACGGTCGGACTATCCGAACCAGATTAATAATGTAATCGGTTTCCCCTATATCTTCCGTGGTGCCCTGGATACTCAGGCCAAAGCCATCAACGAAGAAATGAAGATTGCCGCCGTACATGCCATTGCCAACTTGGCAAAACAGCCTGTACCCGATGTTGTGAACGAAGCTTATCATGTTAACAACTTTAGTTTCGGTCCGGAATACTTCATCCCGAAACCGGTTGACCCGCGTCTTATCACTGAAGTTTCCTGCGCCGTAGCCAAAGCTGCCATGGAAAGCGGTGTAGCCCGTAAAGATATCGAGGACTGGGACGCTTACTGCGTACAACTCCGCGAACTGATGGGTTACGAAAGCAAACTGACTCGCCAGCTTTACGACACCGCCCGTCGCAATCCGCAACGCGTGGTATTTGCCGAAGGTTCTCACCCTAATATGCTGAAAGCCGCTGTAGAAGCTAAAGCCGAAGGTATTTGTCATCCGATTGTATTAGGTAACGATGAAACCATCGAAAAACTGGCAAAAGAACTCGACCTCAGCCTGGAAGGCATCGAAATCGTCAACCTGCGCCATCCGAACGAAGCCTCACGCCGTGAACGCTACGCCCGCATCCTTTCCGAAAAGCGTGCCCGTCAAGGTGCTACCTATGAGGAAGCCAACGATAAGATGTTCGAACGCAATTACTTCGGTATGATGATGGTGGAAACAGGCGATGCAGATGCATTCATCACCGGTCTTTATACCAAATACAGCAATACAATCAAAGTTGCCAAAGAAGTTATCGGCATACAACCGCAATACAAGCATTTCGGTACGATGCACATCCTGAACTCCAAGAAAGGTACCTACTTTCTGGCTGATACACTGATTAACCGCCATCCCAATGCCGAAACATTGATTGACATAGCCAAACTGTCAGAGCATACCGTACGTTTCTTCAATCATACTCCGGTAATGGCCATGTTGAGTTACTCCAACTTCGGTGCAGACACCGAAGGTAGTCCGGTAAGTGTACACGAAGCTGTGGAATATATGCAGCAGAACTACCCTGACCTTGCCATCGACGGTGAAATGCAGGTGAACTTTGCCATGGACCGCAAGATGCGTGACGCCAAGTATCCATTCACCCGTCTGAAAGGTAAAGATGTGAATACCCTTGTATTCCCGAACCTCAGTTCTGCCAATTCTGCATACAAACTGTTGCAGGCTATGAATACGGAAATGGAGCTAATCGGCCCGATACAAATGGGATTGAATAAGCCTATCCACTTCACCGACTTCGAAAGCTCCGTACGCGACATTGTGAACATCACCGCAGTAGCAGTCATCGACGCCATCGTGGATAAAAAGAAAGCAGGTAAATGAGACGCCCGTTATCGAAATCACAAAGTGTTTGCATAGTGTTGCTTTGGGCAGCACTTTGCTACATAGTTCTAACAACTGCCGAACGAATTGACGGTCCAGTCATCATGACACTTGTCATTTCGGCAGCGTTAGTATTCATTCCGGTAATAAAATCATTAAAGAGAGGATAAATAATATCTTTTTATTCCTTTTTGCGGGATAAAACAATATTTTTGTTGTTTTATCCCGCATTTTCTTTATAAATTGTTTGTTTGTCTCATTTTTATGTGTACTTTTGCAACCGCAATAGAGAAAAAACAATCTAAAGAATACTTTGTTAAGACAATTATATTTAGTAGCAACCAATAAAAGAAATAGATTATGAATGCAGCTAAGGTATTAGAAGATTTGAAAAGACGGTTCCCCAACGAACCAGAGTATCATCAAGCAGTGGAAGAAGTACTTTCTACAATTGAAGAAGAGTACAACAAACACCCGGAATTTGACAAAGTCAATCTGATTGAGCGTCTTTGCATCCCCGATCGTGTTTATCAATTCCGCGTGACTTGGATGGACGATAAGGGTAACATCCAGACAAACATGGGTTATCGCGTTCAACACAACAACGCAATCGGTCCGTACAAAGGTGGTATCCGTTTCCACGCATCCGTGAACCTCTCAATCCTGAAGTTCCTCGCGTTCGAACAAACCTTCAAAAACTCTCTGACTACTCTGCCTATGGGTGGTGGTAAAGGTGGTTCCGACTTCTCTCCGCGTGGCAAGTCTAATGCTGAAGTAATGCGTTTCGTACAAGCATTCATGCTGGAACTGTGGCGTCATATTGGTCCTGAGACTGACGTTCCTGCCGGTGACATTGGTGTAGGTGGTCGTGAAGTAGGCTTCATGTTCGGTATGTACAAGAAGCTGACTCATGAATTCACAGGTACATTCACTGGTAAAGGTCGCGAATTCGGTGGTTCACTGATTCGTCCTGAGGCTACAGGTTACGGTAACATCTACTTCCTGATGGAAATGCTGAAATCTAAAGGTACTGACCTGAAAGGCAAAACTTGCCTGATCTCCGGTTCTGGTAACGTAGCTCAATACACTGCTGAAAAAGTATTGGAACTGGGTGGTAAAGTACTCACCATGTCTGACTCTGACGGTTATGTTTACGACCCGGCAGGTATCGACCGCGAAAAACTGGACTACATCATGGAATTGAAGAATCTCTACCGTGGACGTATCCGCGAATATGCAGAACAATATCCGGGTGTGAAATATGTAGAAGGAGCTAAGCCTTGGGGTGAAAAAGCTGACATCGCTCTACCTTCTGCAACTCAGAACGAACTGAACGGTGACCACGCTCGCCAATTAGTTGCCAATGGTGTAATAGCAGTATCCGAAGGTGCTAACATGCCTTCTACTCCGGAAGCTATCAAAGTATTCCAGGATGCCAAGATTCTGTATGCTCCGGGTAAGGCAGCCAATGCAGGTGGTGTATCAGTATCCGGTCTGGAAATGACTCAGAACTCTATCAAACTGAGCTGGAGCGCAGAAGAAGTAGACGAGAAACTGAAGAGCATCATGAAGAACATTCACGAAGCTTGCGTACAGTATGGTACTGAAGCTGACGGTTATGTAAACTACGTGAAGGGTGCTAACGTTGCCGGATTCATGAAGGTAGCAAAAGCTATGATGGCACAAGGTATTGTGTAAGAAGCTATAGTTGTTATATATGGGAATCCCCTTCATACTGTATGGTGTGAAGGGGATTTTTCTTTATAATTCAGATTTTGGAAACACGCTTTATATAAAGTCGCAAACAGGAAAAAGGTCATGTAAGAGAGATAATTCTTCAAATATACTTCCCTGTAAGCAGTTCTTTCTTCAAATAGCAATAACATACTTAGGACTTTGTGTATAAAGTCCTATTTCCACATCATCCAATTTCCTGAAAAGTTCCGAATGATAGATGGCTTTCATAGCAGTAATCATATCCCAACGGAATTCATCCATCAGATAAATAACCATCTGACTGACGATGCTTTGCACTAAATAATCTTTCGTACTCATATCCTCTTTAGTAAATTTACAGCCTTCACTGTGTCGAAATAATACTGTTTATTCAGTTATGTACTTCACTTTATTATCATCTATAGAATGTTCCTTCTCCATATTATTCAAAACTCCTTTTCCACAAAAGAACAAATTAATAGGAGGATTTGCAAATGTATTCAGTGAATTTTAATTTCTTAGCTACCAAGTCCGACAATACCAAGTCAATAAAAGACAATCTTTCGCATACTTTCTCAAAGATAATCTTTATTTTTGCAGTAATAACTTTTATTCCGGATGTAAGTATGCTAATAACAAAAACAGAAGAAGAATTGAAAACGATATTTGTATCCTCCTGCATTGAGTCCGCAGCTCACGCAATGGGATGTCCGGCATCAGAAATGTATTTGCGCATGAAGCGCATTAATCTGATTGAAAACTACATTTGGGAATTTTATGATGTACTCCACACCCAAAGCCGGGAATTTGTTACGGAAGATGTCCTAAAAACATTAAAGATTTGGGAGAAGAAGGCAGGAATATCTGACTAAATTAAAGGAAAGGAACAATCTATGCTCACGGTTTATCATGGCTCTATAATTCAAGTGAACGCTCCGATCGCCAAAGCAGGACGAGAAAACCTTGATTTCGGACAAGGTTTCTACATTACTGACATAAAAGAACAAGCGGAAAGATGGGCTTTTCGCATAGGCAGACAATTTCAAGAAACTCCTGTATTAAATATTTATGAGCTCAATATAGAGTGCATCAAAAAGAAATACCGTTATTTGAAATTTGAAAATTACGATCAACAGTGGCTTGATTTTATTGTAAAAAGTCGCAAAGGAGAGAGACCTTGGAATGATTATGATATTGTGGAAGGAGGTGTAGCAAATGACCGTGTAATTGACACAGTAGAAGCTTACATTAATGGAATGATGACTATTGAAATGGCTTTAGGGCAATTAGCGCAGCATCAACCCAATAATCAATTCTGTCTGTTAAGTCAATCGCTGATAGACGAATGCCTACACTTCATTTCAGTAGAACAATTAAATTTTTAAATAAAATGTTGAGCAATCTCTTAATGTGGAACAAGATAGGCAGGATCGCAATGATGCTATCTAAGAAGTTGAGTATATCTCCTTTACGGGCTTTGGATGTTTTCTATACATCTAAAGTTTGCGATAGATTGCATGACCCTGAAACAGAACTTTATACGTTCAGTGACGCGTATATTGTAGATGAAATAATAATGGAGATTCGTAATAGAAATATCTAAAAGTTATCATTCACTGTTCCATTACCTCCTTATTCAAAAATCCTCTTCTTCTTCATCATCCTCCCAAACCATTGCATGGTCGCACACCGCACGATCATTCTGAAAAGACACTCCATTGTCCTAAATCCTCTCATCAGACAGGCTTTCAATAAAATCTTCCATAATCGCAAAGCATTGCCAAGAGGGTATGGACTCTATATAAAGATACACATTCCTTCGTCTGCGTTTTTTCCACATCAATGATTCTCTTGCTTCAACTAATTAACTTAAGCGAACTAAAATCAGCGCGCCCTATCACTAATCCTCGCACCGCAAGAAACTATACCTCCGTTGCCTAATTATTATTCTTACAACAACTATTGTAAGAAAGAAACATAATTATAGTAAGAAAATAGCATAACTGTTGTAAGAAACTTCTATATTTGTAGTAAGAATAGTTTTTAGTATCTGAGATATTAGTTCGTAGCACCTCCGACATTAGTTTCCCGCAACGCCGATGCCAGTTTGTTTCTACGGAAGTATAAACCTATTAAAACAATGTATATATGAGTACTTATTATGACCTTTACGAAACACCGGACCCCAGTGGCGAAGGCAAGAAGAAACCACTCCATGCACGTGTCCGACCTAAAGGCACCATCACTGCAAAAGAGTTCCAGGAACGGGTAATGAAAGAACAGCACATGCCCCACGCCATGATAGTGGGCATTATGCAAGCCATCAGCAATGCGCTGGGCGACTGGCTCGCCGAAGGCTTCAATGTGGAACTGGATGAACTGGGATTTTTCAGCACTACACTGAAATGTACGCGTCCTGCCATGCAGAAAAAGGACATACGTGCCGAGTCCGTACGCTTTGAAACCGTAAAGTTCCGGCCGAGCAAAGCCTTCAAAAAGTACGTGAGACATCAAATGGAACTGGAACGAGTAGACAAAAAGATTTCGACAAAGAAACCAGCAGTGGCTCCGGAAAAGAGAAAAGAGATGATGCTGAAATTCCTGGAAGCAAATGTCTGCATTACACGCGCCGAATACTCCCGCCTGACGAATGTGACGGACAGGCGTGCCAGTTGTGACTTACAAGAATATCTGACAGAAGGTGCTATCCGCAAGCGAGGCGGAGGACGTTCAGTGGTTTATATAAAGAATCAGTGACAAATCATTTCAACGGGAATATGCAGTTTACAATGCCTCATAGACCGCCGGATGGAGGAAGTAACGAACATCTTTCCCTTCCTCCATCGCCCGGCGAATAAAGGTAGAACTGATTTCAAAAGTAGGCGAAGAAGCTACTTTTACATTCTCCGAAAGGGAATCGGAAGAAACCGGATAACCGGGACGAGGATATACAAGAATATGGTTTTCGGCAAGAATACGCTCTGACTGATACCAGCGGGGAAAAAGCGTCCAGTTATCCGAACCGATAATCAAATGAAATTCCCGGTCAGGATAGGTTTCTTTCAGTTTATCCAGTGTATGGATGGTATAGGACGGACGGGGCAGATTAAACTCAATATCAGAAGCTTTAAACTTGGGATACCCCTCAATAGCAAGTTGAACCAACTTCAAACGGAAAGTATCATCCATCAATTCATCTTCTTCCTTCAACGGATTATGAGGGGTTACGAGAAACCACACTTCATCCAGCCCTTCATATTCGCAAAGATAATTGGCAAGGGCAAGATGTCCGATGTGTACCGGATTGAAGGAGCCACTGAAGATACCCGTTTTCATTCTTTTGTTTTCATACGTTTCCAGCAAGTATAAACATTGATGCAACTTGAAAGCAATACTAATGTCATACCAAGAACGATTGTCCATTGGCTATAATACAACGCCATCAGACCTGACACCAAAGATATAAGTGCCAGGAGTGTGTTGAGAATCAACAATGACTTGTTCTGTTTAGGAGAAACAGGTTTCGGCTGATACATGACAGACCTTATTATTTCGATAAAAACTCTGTAATTACCTGCAAAGCTTCCGCCTTAGCCTGCTCCAAGTCATCATTTACAATGACCTTATCGAATTTAGGGGCAAAGGTCAGTTCATATTCCGCCTTAGCTACGCGGGCTTCTATCACTTCGGGAGCATCCGTTCCACGTCCTACCAGACGTTTACGAAGTTCCTCTACCGAAGGAGGCTGAATAAATACTGACAGAGCACGGTCGCCATAAAACTTCTTTATATTGCACCCACCTACAACGTCCACATCAAAAACCACATTTTGTCCGGCAGCCAACTGAGCTTCTACCTGAGACTTCAATGTACCATAGTAACGGTCTTTGTACACTTCTTCATATTCCAGAAACTCGTCATTGGCAATGCGGGTACGGAATTCTTCGGGAGAAAGAAAGAAGTACTCCACTCCATGCTGTTCTGTTCCGCGTGGCGGACGACTGGTAGCAGAACAAGAAAAAGCCAGATTCAGGTTCTGCCCCAATAAATAGTTGATAATGGTTGATTTCCCTGACCCGGAAGGGGCTGAGAATATAATAAGTTTAGCCAACATAACATTTACAATTTAGCAAAGTACAATGTACAATTTAGTAAATTACAATATACAAATTAAAGGAAAAACTTGATGAGAGGTACAATTTAGCAAAGTACAATCTAAAGAAAAGCACAATCCGGCGCACACCTCAATACGGCAAATTGTACATTGTAAATTGTACATTGCAAATGTCTCTACATCACGTTCAATACCTGTTCTTTGATTTGTTCCAGCTCATCCTTCATCTGCACTACAATCTTCTGCATCTCAGCATGATTGGACTTGCTTCCCAACGTATTGATTTCACGTCCCATTTCCTGAGCTATGAAACCCAACTTCTTACCTTGTCCGCTTCCATCCTCCATAGTATTGATGAAGTATTTCAAGTGGTTACTCAGACGTTGTTTTTCTTCGTTGATATCCAGTTTCTCAATGTAGTAGATGAGTTCCTGTTCCAGACGGTTCTTGTCATAGTCCACGCTGATGGTCTTTTCCAAAGCATCCGTGATGCGTTCTTTGATTTTTTCTACACGCTCTTTTTCGTACGGATCAACAGAAGTCAGCAACTTGGCAATATTGGAAATCTTTTCGCGGAACTTCTTCTCTAAAGCCGCGCCTTCCTGTATACGGAAATCAACCAGATTTTGGATAGCCTGAAGCACAGTAGCATGAACAGCTTTCCATTCTTCCTCGCTCAGTTCCTGAATATCGTTCTTGGTCATCACATCCGGCATGCGGAGCAAAGTAGAGAACCAGTCTTCGGGTGCAGGGATACCGGTAGTTTCGGAGATGGTGCGAATCCGTTCGTAATATGCCACTACCACATCCTGATTAATGGGAGTAATAAGTTCACAGGCATCTTTTTTATCAATCCACAGACTGAAATCCACTTTACCACGTTCCAGTGCCTTAGCAATTTCGTTACGGATTTCTATTTCTTTTTCCCGGTAGAGGGGAGCGATGCGGGTTGACAGATCCATCGCTTTACTATTGAGCGATTTGATTTCTACATTGATTTTCTTATCGGACAGTTCAGCGGTCGCTTTACCGTATCCGGTCATGGATTGTATCATAAGATTCTTTAGTTTTCCGCAAAATTACATGAATATTTTCATTAGTGAAAATTATTCAAGAAATAAGTGATGTGTTTATCGCTTACTCTTTACTCCAAATACGTGTGTTCAAGTTTAGTTCATCTACAATTTCCAGTAAGGATTGGAGCACTGCAAAGTCCGATTTAAGGATGCTCATATCGTTCAAAGAACTCCACACATCTGCTTCAAACCGGTTCTTTGAATCCGGAATGGCGACCAGAATCGTAGAATTCCGGAAACTGATGGTAACTCCTTTCTTGAAATTGCTGTCCAACTTCAACATTCTTTCCATCATGGAAGGGGTAATCAGATAGCGGGCCTCAATCTGGTTCGTGGAAAAGACATCAAAGACTTTTTCAAAATCGGGATTTTCCATTTTCACTCTCGAAGCTCCCATCTTAATCTTGAAAAAGCTGTCCCGCAAAACGGTCGTTTCTCCCTGAAATTCTTTATGAAAGTCAGCAATGAAAAGAAATCCTTTGAAAATATCTTCCCAATAATACTGCACTCCATTCTTGGTAGAACGAGCCCTGCGCTCTTCAGCATGTACTTCCGAACAGATAAAGCTGGTTTTATCCAGACATCCTTCTATCAAATCTTCGGCATGATAACGGTCGGGAGAAGTAAACAGTCCGCTATTTCTAAAAAGATCCTCACTCACTCCATTATTCGGAGAATAGGTCGCATTCGGACAAAAGGCATGGATTATTTCATCTACCACTTCTTCTTTATAAAAAGAGGAGAATATTTTCGACTTATTATTGATACAAGTAATAAAAATGATTACAGAAATAACAACAATAACTATCGGACCAAAGATCCCTTCCAATTTAAGTATTAACAAAGCGATCACTCCTACTACCAGAAAAATAGCAGCATAAATCAAACCCTCTGAACGTCCTTTCCTCAGGAGTTCCTTACGTTTATTTTCCAGAACTTGCAATGTGGGAGCCAGCTTCTGCGC
>ERZ780053.136-NODE-136-length-34759-cov-2.75717_pt1 | contig 34759 bp, 37 predicted proteins | sample MGYA00511088_ERZ780053 | MGnify/ENA primary metagenome ERZ780053 (study PRJEB29588, sample SAMEA2150866) | human gut metagenome | biome: human gut; feature: human-associated habitat; material: faeces | place: Denmark | collected 2008/2010 ...
CAGATTGACGGCAGGATATACGGCACGGAATTTTCCGCGTGCGACACGACGCGCACGACCTCGGGAATTATATCGCCCGCTTTTCTTATGGCGACTTCATCGCCGATGCGGATATCCTTTTCTGTTATAAAATCCTGATTATGGAGCGTTGCGCGGCTGACGGTTGAACCCGCGAGAAGAACAGGTTCAAAGACGGCAGTCGGAGTGAGCACGCCCGTGCGCCCGACACCGATTTCTATATCAACGAGCTTCGTTGTCTTTTCCTCGGGCGGATATTTGAAAGCCACCGCCCATTTGGGGAACTTCGATGTACTGCCGAGGCGTTCGCGCTGGGCAAAATCATCGACTTTTATAACCGCGCCGTCGATATCATATTCGAGTCCCGAGCGTATCTCGCCAATACGCTTGAGTTCCGAGATGACATCGGTTATATTATCAAACCGAGTATAGAACGGAATTGTATGAAAGCCCTGTTCGCGCAGGAAATCAAGCGACTGCTTATGCGAGCTGAGTTGTGCGCCCTCTATCTGCTGGACATTGAAAACGAAGATATCGAGTCCCCTGCCTGCGGTCACTTTTGAATCTTTCTGCCTGAGCGAACCTGCGGCGGCGTTGCGCGGGTTTTTAAAGGGCTTTTCGCCGTCGAGCTCCTGTCTTGTGACGAGAGAGGCAAAGACCGACTTGGGCATATACACCTCGCCTCTGACTTCGAGGAAAGGCAGCGGAGTTTTTATTTTCAGCGGAATCGAGCGCACGGTGCGCAGGTTTGCGGTAACATCCTCGCCGACATCGCCGTCGCCGCGGGTCGAGCCGCGGGTCAACACGCCGTTTGTATATTCGAGCGAGACGGAAAGTCCATCGATTTTCGGCTCGACGACATAGTGAACATCCCGTTCGGTCTCTCTGACCCGGCGGTCAAATTCCTCTATCTCCGCGAAGCTGAACGCATCTTGGAGGCTCTCCATACGCACGCGGTGTTCTACCTTTGAGAACAGATTTTCCGCGCTGCCGCCGACGCGCACGGTCGGGGAATCCGGAGTCACGAGGTCGGGATATTTATCCTCTATTGCCTTGAGCTCGCGCTGGAGCATATCATATTCGTAGTCCTCTATCTCGGGGTCGTCATCGACATAATATTTTCTGCTGTAATAATTGAGCTTATCTCTGAGTTCCTGCGCGCGTTTTGCGCTCTGCTCTTTGTCGGTCAAAAGGGATTCCTCCTTTTAAGCATCCTTTTTCTCTGCGGTTATTATACCACAACTTGAATACATCTAACAACAATTTATTTCACTGCCGCTGCGGAATATCTATTGTCACGGCGGTCTGCGGGACAGTGCCGACGACGATATTCTCGGCTATGCAATATTCATCCGAAAAATTCGCCGCGCCCTCGTTACCGCCGAGAAAGACATAGACGGAGCACTCGACTTTCAGCATAACTCTGTGGCGGGTCTGGTTTATGCCCGCAGAAGTAAATTCGTCAGTTATCTGCGCATCTGCACCGCCCGTCATGCGAACGGTTACGGGTATCTCGGGTCCCATACCCGCAAAAACTTCGGAGCCGGTTACAGCGCCGAGCGGTATTTTTACAACAAATTTTGTATTTTCTTCGAGCGCTTCATCGACGGCGCGGACAAGGCGGGACTTAAATAAATTGACGGAGGCAGCGTTGAGGGACATTGAGCCTATTTTTCCGTCGTTCGAGCCGACGCTGATAAGAGCTGAGCACTCCTCCGGGTTTTCGGATATAAATTTTTCTATGCTCTCTCCGACCGTGCGCACGGCGAGGCTCTTTGCGCGGGTCATGGCGATATTGCGAACCGCCGGGCGAAGCCGCGCATCGACAACGAGCACAAGGCAGACAGCAAGAGTAAAAGCGCACAGAGCCCTGAACGCCCCGCGCGGCAGAGTGCGAATATTGAATCGGCGCATCCGGCGCATAAAAACACCCCCGCAACAGTTTATGCGGGGGCGACCGAATTTGTTATTGTTTTATTTTGAAGCCCTGACAACGGACACGCCGGTATCGATAGATTCGGGACCCGTTGAATTGCCTTTGAGAGCCGCGAGCGCCTGCGCCATGCCGAGATAGCCCATGGTATAGGGGTTCTGCACCATGACCGCCTTGAGGCTTCCGTCGTTTATCAGCGACTCGATAGTGTTTGAAGTATCGAAGCCGATGCCGATTATCTTCTTGCCGGAATCTTTGATAGCGTTGCCCACGCCGACGGTCGAACCCTCGTTGGTGCCGTAAAGTCCGACAAGGTCGGAATTGCCGGTTATAAAACCGGTTGCCGCCTCCTGCGAGGATGCGAAGTTGCCGTCCTTATATTCGGTAGTGAGCAGAGTGAACTTGCCGTCCTTGGTTATCGCCTCGCGGAAGCCCTTTTCGCGGTTCATGCTCGAATTTGTCGCGGTGTTGACGCCGATTATGCCTATCTTGCCGCTCGTTATGCCCGCGTTTTTGAGCTCTTCGAGCATGGTCTCGCCCGCTATCATACCTGCGTTGTAGTTATCGGTCGAGAGAGTTGTGACCGCAGGCTCGTTTGCGGGAGAATCGACATAGATTATCTTGACTCCCTTGTCCTTCGCGTTTTTGACGGTCTGCGAAATTGCCGAGGGGTCGTTTGCGGCGAGCATTATCAGGCTCGCGCCGTCGGCTATGGCGTTGTTGACCGCCTCGATCTGCTTGGCGTTGTCTTTGACATCGGGGGCATCCCACTTATAAGTGATGCCGAGCTGCTTTGCCATATCCGACGCGCCCTTGTCGACCGAAACCCAGTGCTGATCCATCTTGTCGATAGTGATGAGATATACTTTGTACTTTGCGTTGGCGGCGCTCTCGGTCATGCCCTGCGCCGTGTTGTTGCCCTCGCCGCTTCTGCTGCACGCCGCAAATGCGGTCAGAATCAGCAGCGCCGACATAATAACTGCAAATATCTTTTTCATACTGTCCTCCGTTTATTCTCTTTTTTCTCTGCCGCCGCCGAGCTTGAGCCCTTTGGCGGCATTTGTGTTGAGCCGCTTGCCTCCGTGGACGATTCTGTCTATAAGCACGGAGATTATGACGACTATGCCGATGACTATATTTCTAAGCGCGAGAGGCGCGCCTGCGAACTGGAGACCGTTATTGAGCACGCCCCAGATAAACGCACCTATGACGGTACCGAGGAGCATACCCTGTCCGCCCATGGTGCTGACTCCGCCGATAACGGACGCGGCGACGGCGTTGAGCTCATAGTTAGAGCCCGCGTCCATGCTGCCCATGCCGCTCTGCGCGGTGAGTATCAGGCCGACAACGCCGGCTAGAAAAGAAGAAATGACATAAACTTTCGTCTGCGCCGCGGCGACATTGACTCCGGACAGGCGCGCAGCCTCATAGTTCGAGCCGAGGGCATAGACATGCCTGCCGAGTGCCGTCTTTGAAAGAATGAACGCGAAGAAAGCGAAGAGCACTATCGCTATCCAGATCGGGGTATATATTCCGAGGAAGCGGCCGTAATAGAAGAAATTCTTGAAGGCGTCGGAATATATGCCGTTGGTGTTCATGTTGCCGTTGACTATCTGCGCGACACCGCGGGCGATTATCATAGTACCGAGGGTGGCTATGAACGCCGGGAGCTTTGCAACGGAGATAAGAAGTCCGTTTACAAGACCGATTGCAAGACAACAAATAATAGTTATGAGCACGGTCAAAATCGGGTTCATATTAAATTTTGTCATCAGCGTCGCGCTTATCATGCACGACATTCCCGCGACCGAGCCTATTGAGAGGTCGATTCCGGCAGTTATGAGGACGAACGACTGACCGACGCCGATTATCAATATCGGCGCCACCTGGCGCAGAAGGTTCGTTATATTGGTTGCGGAGAAGAACAGCGGGTTTATCAGCGCAAAGACGATTATCATAACTATCAGCGCCGCAAAGACCGAGAGCACCTGTCCCATTCCCCTTGCGGAAAGTATTTTTTTGAACATTCAGCTCACCTCCGTGCGGAACTTTGTTGCAAGCTCCATTATTTTTTCCTGCGTGGCCTCATCGCGGCTGAGTTCGCCCGTGATGCGCCCGGAACACATGACGATTATCCTGTCGCTCATGCCGAGCACCTCGGGCAGCTCAGACGAGACGAACATAACGCCGATGCCTCTCTTTTTGAGCTTGTTCATCAGGTTATATATCTCGACCTTGGCGGCGACATCGATACCGCGCGTCGGCTCATCGAAGATTATTACTTTGGCGTCGCGCATGAGCCATTTGCCGACGACTATCTTCTGCTGGTTGCCGCCCGAGAGATTCTTTACCTCGCTTTTTATTGACGGTGTTTTTATTTTCAGCTCTTTCACGGCGCGATTAGCCATATCCCGCTCGCGCTTTGCGCTGAGCACTCCGACGGGGTTCGAGAGCGTATCAAGATTCGCTATAGCTATATTTTCGCTGACATCAAGTTCAACCAAAAGACCGTCCTTTTTCCTGTCCTCCGGCGCGCAGACTATACCGGCTTTGACGGCGTCGCGCGGACTTTTGAGCTTCACGCTCTTGTCGTAGACGACAACTTCGCCCGCCGTTATTTTATCCGCGCCGAACAGCGCCCTAACGAGTTCCGTGCGCCCCGCGCCGACAAGACCCGCGAAGCCGAGTATCTCGCCGGAATAGAGATCGAACGAGATATTCTGAACCTCGGAGGTGGATATTCCCTTGACCTCCATGATTTTTTTGCCGCGTTCGGTCTGCTCGTGCGGATATTTTTCGGTTATCTCACGCCCGACCATGAGGGCGATTATCTCTCCAATTGAAAGATCTTTGAAATCGGCGGTCTTTATATATTTTCCGTCGCGCATTACAGTGACTCTGTCGACGATATTTTCAAGCTCTTCAAGGCGGTGGGAGATATAAATTATACCCTTGCCCATATTTTTGAGCTCGTTTATTATTCTGAAAAGCTCCTGTGTCTCGCGCTCGGTCAGCGCCGAGCTCGGCTCGTCCATGATTATAATATCGGCATTTGTAGAGAGAGCCTTTGCAATCTCGACCATCTGCTGTTTTGACACGGAGAGCTTTCCGACTTCGGTATCGGGCTCGATATTGAGGCTCAGTTCTTTGAGAAGCTTTGACGCGCGGGCGTTCTGTTCTTTGAAATCGACCATGCCGCCCTTTTTGAGCTCTCTGCCGAGAAAGATGTTCTCCGCCACGGTCAGGTGGCGGCACATATTGAGCTCCTGATGGATAACGGCGATGCCGAGTTCAGACGCCTGGGCGACGGTAGAATACTCCTGCGTTTTGCCGCGTATCTTCACTTCGCCCTCGTCTTTTTGATATATTCCGCCGATTATTTTCATCAGCGTGGATTTTCCCGCTCCGTTTTCGCCGAGCAACGCATGCACCTCGCCCGCCCGAAGCTCGAAATCGACTTTGTCGAGTGCAACGACTCCGGGAAAGAACTTCGATATTCCCTTCATCTGCACAAGATATTCTTCCATTTTTCTTCCTCCCGTGCGGATTTGAAATCCGCAAATAAGGTAAAGTCGGTGTTTATTGTTGCCTGTGCGAGCGCAATTATTAAAGCAGGCGCAAAATTTTCACAATAATTAAATTGTCATAAATTGAGAGCAAATATAACGACAAAAATATAGATTATGGCGCTTTATATACTTGTCTGCCGGCAAAAAGAGTGGTATAATAATTATGTCTGTAAAACCAGCCATACTATTTCCGTCTGGAGGTAAAAATATGTCATACGATGTAGCAATTATCGGTGCAGGCGTCAGCGGCGCAATGGTCGCGAGAGAGCTGAGCCGATATAACATCAAAGTCGCATTAGTTGAAAAATGCAGCGACATGGCGATGGGCACAACAAAGGCCAACAGTGCCATTGTCCACGCAGGCTTCGACGCAATGCCCGGCACCCTCAAAGCAAGACTCAACGTTGAGGGCACTGCCGCAATGCCCGGTCTGTGCGAGACGCTCCATGTCCCGTTCAAGCCCATCGGCTCATATGTCGTCGCTTTCTCGAACGAGGAAGTTGAGACTCTTGAAGAGCTCAAGGCAAGAGGCGAAGAGAACGGGGTTCCCGGACTCGAGATTCTCGACAAAGAGGCTATTCACCGCGAAGAGCCGAACCTCAGCGACGAGGCAGTCGCCGCGCTCTACGCTCCGACCGCCGGAATCGTCTGCCCCTATGAGCTGACGATAGCGACAGTTGAGAACGCAGTCATGAACGGCGTCGAGTTCTTCCGCAATTTTGATGTTACGGCTATTGAAAAGAACGCGCAGGGCAACTTTGTCCTCAAGTCCGACGCAGGCGAGATCGAAGCCGAATATGTCGTCAACGCCGCCGGCGTTTTCTGCGACAAGGTAGCTTCTCTCATCGGCGATGATTCAATAACCATTATTCCCCGTAAGGGCGAATATATGCTCATGGACAGAGCAGTCGGCGACAAGGTAAAGCACACGATATTCCAGTGTCCCTCAAAGATGGGCAAGGGTGTTCTTGTCACCCCGACCGTTGACGGCAATCTGCTCGTCGGTCCGAGCGCAGTCGATATAGACGAAAAGGATGACTGCTCGACCACCGCAGACGGCACGAACGGCGTTTTCAAGACCGCTCTGAGATCAGTCCCGTCGCTCTCGACCCGCGACGTCATCACTTCGTTTGCAGGCATCCGCGCCCACAGCACCGGCGACGATTTCATCATCGCCCCCAGCGAGAAGGACGCAAAGTTCATAAATGTCGCCGGCATCGAGTCGCCCGGTCTCTCCTCCGCTCCCGCTATCGGCCTTTATGTCTGCGACATGATCCTGCAGGACAAGGGCAAAGTCAGCGAGAAGGCGGACTTCATCCCCGGCAGACCCGCTCCCGTGCGTTTCCGCCACATGAGCGCGGAAGAGCGCAAGGCACTTGTTGAAAAGAACAGCGCATACGGCAGAGTTATCTGCCGCTGCGAGACTATAACCGAGGGCGAGATCCTCGACGCTATCCACGCGCCCGCAGGCGCTATAGACGTTGACGGCGTAAAGCGCCGCACGAGAGCCGGAATGGGTCGCTGCCAGGGCGGCTTCTGCGGTTCAAAGGTAGTCGAGATACTTGCAAGAGAGCTTGGTCAGGAGCTTGATGAAATCACAAAATGCGGCGGAGAGTCAAAGATCCTCTTCGGCAGGACTAAGTGATTTGCGAACTTTCGCAGCATGAAAGGATGAATACTAATGCTTAAATATGATCTTGCCGTTATCGGCGGAGGCCCCGCAGGCATGGCTGCTGCGCTCAAGGCGCGCGAAAGCGGCGTTGAAAAGATAATCATACTCGAGCGCGCAGAGACTCTCGGCGGTATCCTTGAGCAGTGCATACACACCGGCTTCGGTCTGCACTATTTCGGCGAGGAGCTTTCGGGTCCCGAATACGCCGCGCGTTTCATCGAGCTTGTTGAGGACACCGACATTGTCGTAAAGACAGACACGATGGTGCTCTCCATCTCCGACGACAACGTCGTCACCGCAGTCAACAAAGAGGACGGTCTTATCGAGATCGACGCTACCGCAGTCATTCTTGCAATGGGTTGCCGAGAGCGTCCGAGAGGTGCGCTCAACATAGCGGGCACCCGCTGCGCCGGAGTTCTCTCCGCAGGTACTGCGCAGAAATATGTCAACATTGACGGCTATATGCCCGGCAAGGAAGTCGTTATCCTCGGCTCGGGCGATATCGGTCTTATCATGGCGCGCCGCATGACCCTTGAGGGTGCGCACGTCAAGATGGTCTGCGAGCTGATGCCCTATTCGAGCGGACTGACGAGAAACATCGTTCAGTGCCTCAACGACTTTGATATTCCGCTCAAATTGAGCACCACGGTTATCGACATCCACGGCAAGGAGCGCCTTGAGGGCGTCACCATTGCAAAGGTCGACGAGAACCGCCGACCGATCCCCGGCACGGAGGAATATGTCCCCTGCGACACGCTCATGCTTTCCGTCGGTCTTATCCCAGAGAACGAGCTGAGCAAGAACATGGGCATCGAGTTTGACCGCGTCACCGGCGGCCCGATAGTCGACGAATACAGAGAGACCACCCACCCCGGCGTTTTCGCCTGCGGCAATGTGCTGCATGTTCACGATCTTGTTGACTTCGTTACCCTTGAGAGCCAGACGGCCGGCGAGGGCGCAGCGAGATACATAAAGAACGGCGGAAACAAAGAGAAGAAATACGTCAAGACCAGAGGCATCAACGGCGTGCGCTACATCGTACCGCAGAAGATAGCCCTCGGCGAGGACGAGGATGTCAAGCTCTTCTTCAGAGTCGGCGACGTTCACAAGAATGCCAAGGTCGTTGTCACATACAACGGCGAGACGCTCATCAGCAAGAAGCGCCCGAGACTCGCTCCCGGTGAGATGGAGAACGTCATCATCAAGAGCGACATGCTCAAGAACTTTGATGAGAACGGCATAATCGAAATTCAGGTGGAGGAATAATCATGGTAAAAGATATTATTTGTGTCGCCTGCCCCATGGGCTGCCAGATCTCCGTTGAGCTCAACGACGACGGAGAGATCCTCAGCGTTACCGGCAACACCTGCAAGCGCGGCGACGCCTATGCGAGAACCGAGTGCACCCACCCCGAGAGAAGCCTGACGACAACTGTCAAGGTCAGCGGCGGCGTTCACCCCGTTGTTCCCGTCAAGTCCGCAAAGGCTGTTCCGAAGGACAAGGTCAAGGACTGCGTCAAGGAGATAGCAAAGCTTGAGATCAAGGCTCCGGTCAAGATCGGCGATGTTGTCTGCGCGAACATACTCGGCACCGGCGTTGATATCGTTGCGACGAACATCTGCCCCGAGGCGTAAAAGGCATAAAAAATAAATCGAGCATCCGCAGAACGAAAATTTCTGCGGATGCTTTTTTTGCGGACGTTTTTTATTTATAATGCTGTCAGCTCTTGAAATAGCTTTCAAGGACATCGGACGGATGCTGCCCTCCCGCGAGCTTTTCGAGCACAGCATCGGAATAAATATAAGATGTTTTCGCCGACTTTGCCGAATCTAGGGCAATTTCATTGCCGCTGATTTCAAAATAATATTTATCCCTGCCGTTGTCGTCACTGAGAACAAGGCGGTTGTCCTTTTCTTCGTAAGTGCCGGTCGAGCAGTCACTCATGCCGCTCCTGTACAGGGAATAACTGCAGTCCGCGGGCGACAGGACGATTTCGACATAGTCTTTTTGACCGTCATGCTCGTTCTTGCCGATGTAAGTTATAACATCGGTACGGATAGACTCGGGCGTGAAAAGAGCCTTATTTTTTAAGCACTTATCAGTCTTTTCGGAATCCGCAGAATAGCAGAACTCCCGCACGGAATCGGACTTTTTGGCGAGAAATTCGAGACCGTCTTTTTGTTTTTTGAATGTAAATTTGCTCTGCGAGCCGGAATTTTTCGCGGTAAGTATCAGATAATCGTCATCCTCCTCGTAAGTGCCGCTCAGGGCGGCGGAGAACCGATATGACTGCATGAAATTGAAGGTCTTATCCTTTCTGTTTAGCACAAGACCCGCATAGTCGTTATCCGACTTGCAGCCGAAGGACGCCACGCCGTTTTCATCAACGGAGGCTCTGACTATATCCGCAGAGCCGTCCGTGCTGTTTCCGGGAAAAAAGTGCGCCAATAGCGCCGCGCACACGGCGACAACAGCAACAACTCCTATACAGATAATACGTTTGACCGAGCTTTTCATACTGCATCTCCTCTCATGTTAAAATAAAAAATACCGCAGAGAGCCTGCGGTACTTTAAATTACCCCTCGAACAAATCGAGTATCATCTCTTTCGGGCGCGCTCCGACGGCGCGGTTGACCAGCTCGCCGTCCTCAAACACGAGCAGAGTGGGTATACTCATAACATCGAACTTTGACGCGAGTTCCGGCTCCTCATCGACATTGACCTTGCCGACCTTTTTGTCGGGATTCTCGGCGGCTATCTCGTCAACTATCGGCGAGACCATGCGGCACGGACCGCACCACGACGCCCAAAAATCGAGCAGGACGGGTTTATCGCTCTGAAGCACTTCTTTATCAAAATTATCTTTTGTAACAGTTATAACTGACATTTCATATTCTTCCTTTCTCGTCACTTCGCCGGATATCCTCCGGCATTATTTAGAATAACAGATTTTCAAAAAATATTCAAGCAAAGTGATGATTCGTTCACACAAGTTTAAAATATTGGGTGTATTATATAACCTGTGAAAGGTTGATCAATTGACTTTCAATGTGTATTCTGTTAATATCAGTATATAATAAGATCATCTTACGGGAGGTCATAAAATGAGAAATATTATAAGGATAAACGACGGCTGGCTCTTCACGCTCGACGGGAAGACCGAGACCGTCAATCTGCCGCACACATGGAACGCCTTTGACGGTCAGGACGGCACAAACGGATATCTTCGCACAAAGGCGACATATTCCAAAGAGCTGCCGAAATCGGACAAGAAAACGTTCCTCGAATGTCGAGGAGTCAACTCAAAGGCGGAAGTCAGAGTCAACAACGAGCTTGTCGCAGTCCACGAGGGCGGATATTCCGCATTCAGAGTCGATATCTCCGACTACATCAGATACGGCTGCCGCGTTGACATAACCCCCGACAACTCGCCGGACGAGTCCGTCTACCCGACGATGGCGGACTTCACATTCTACGGCGGCGTTTATCGCGATGTCAATCTTATCGAAGTCCCGGACTGCAGATTCACCATGAACGACTACGGCTCGGACGGAATATACATCACCCCGCGCCGCGTCGGCGAGGACGGCTGGGAGCTGAGCATAAAGGCGTTTATTGACAACGCCGACTGCTCGCACAAGGCTCGCTTCACGCTCATCGACGCCGACGGCAACGAGAAGGCTTCAACAATAGCGGATCTTCGCCCGATAATCAGCGCGAAGCTGCCCGTTGAAGACCCGGTGCTCTGGAACGGCAGGAAGAATCCGTATCTCTACACCGTCAGATGCGAGATTTTTGACAGCACAACACAAGAAGTCACGGACAACATCGATATCAGAACCGGACTCAGAGAATATCATATCGACAGCCACAAGGGCTTCTTCTTAAACGGCGAGCACATCAAGCTCCAGGGCGTCTCCCGTCACCAGGACAGAGAGAACATGGGCAACGCCATAACAGAGAAGCAGCACGCGGAGGACATCAAGATAATCCTCGATGTCGGCGCGAACTCGGTGCGCCTCGCCCACTATCAGCAGAACAGCTATTTCTATGATCTCTGCGACGAGAGCGGACTGCTCGTTTGGGCAGAAGTGCCGGTTATCTCCCGTTTCAGCCCCAAGCGCAACGAGAACGCGGAGCAGCAGCTCGTCGAGCTCATCAAGCAGAACTACAACCACCCGTCGATATTCTGCTGGGGCATCGAGAACGAAATCACAATAGCCGGAAGCGCAAACAAGAAGCTTATAACATTCCTCAAGCATATGCACAAGGTTGCAAGACACCTTGACCCGACGAGATACACGACATGCGCCCAGCTGACCATGTGCCCGGTGAACTCACCGCTCAACCACATCACCGATATCATCGGCTACAACCACTATTACGGCTGGTACATGGGCTCGTGCGACGAGATAAACAACTGGCTCGACGAGTGGCACAGAGAGAACCCCGAGGGCAAGCTCTGCCTTTCGGAATACGGCGCGGAGGGCATCACGAAATACCACTCCGACTCCCCTGTTCAGGGCGACTACAGCGAGGACTATCAGGCTATCTACCATGAGCACTATATCAAGGCGATAAACGAGCGCGACTGGCTCTGGGGCTCATATGTCTGGAACATGTTCGACTTCGGCTCCGCATCGAGAAACGAGGGCGGCGTCAGAGGCAGAAACAACAAGGGGCTTGTGACATTCGACCGCAAGACGAAGAAAGACGCGTTCTGGCTCTACAAGGCATACTGGAGCGACAAGAAGTTCGTTCACATCACCGGCGAAAGATACGTCAACAGACCCGCCGGAAAGAGCACAATAAAAGTCTACTCCAACTGCCCGGAGGTAACGCTCGAAGTAAACGGCAAGACCTACACGAAGAAAGCGGACAGAGTGTTCGTCTTCGACGATATAGATTTGAAGCTCGGCGAAAATGTCATCAAGGCGCGCGGCGGCAAGGCTCGCCCGTCGCACACAATAACTGTAAACGGCATCGAAAAAGCCACTGACGAATACAAAATGCCCGCAGAATACTCCTCATTCGTACGCAACTGGTTCGTTGCGACGGACGGCGAGGGCGACCCGAACAAGCTCTCGGTTGAGGACAGCATGGGTGAAGTTCTCAACAACGGCGAGGTCAACAAGATAATCAAAAACGCCGCCGGAGACTTTGCGGCAAAGGCTGTTTCAAGTCCCCTGCTCAAGCCCATCTACCCGGTGAAGGTCAAAACGATGATCAAGCTTGCCGGAAAGCTCGGCGTCGATGAAAAGATGCTCTCGCTCGCGGGCGGATTCCTGCAGACGATAGACAAGAACTGATAAGACGCAAAAATACCGCTGAAGATAAAACTTCAGCGGTATTTTTATTTTGTTCAGTTATATTGGTCGGTGTCCTCGTTGAGGTCCTCATCGTCGGGATCGTCGGGGTCAATCGGCTTTGAGGCTTCGTCATCAGGATTGTCGGAATTCGGTTTTCCCTTTTTCGAGACGCCGAATGCAGTTCCGCAGCAGAGTCCGATGCTTATACCGAGGCACATCCACATGGGGATATTATCCGTCGCCACACCCATCATAAGCCCGATTGCAAGACCCAATGCAAGACCTATGCCGACGCTGCCTCCGCTTTTGCCGTCAAATGTTTTCTTGTTTTTGCTCTCTTTCATCAGACGGTCGCCGCCTCTTTTGCCGGAGCTTTTTCGGCTTTCTTCACGGGGAAGATGTTGGTGAAATTGAGCAGGAAGAGCAGGACATATGCCGCCTGCATCGGGATGTTCTCAATAATTGCGCTCTTGCCGACAGTCAGCAGGAGAACGAGCATTGTGAGAAGTATCGCGCAGAAAACTATAAGACCGACCATGAAGCGACCCTTGAGCTCTCTCGCTTTATTTATAAGCAGGAGCACCATGGGAGCGGCGCAGCAGAACGCGAACAGAAGCGCACCCGTCCAATGCGCCATGCAGCGCGGAGAATCAAGATGCATCTCCTCGCCCATCGACGGGCAATTTATAGTAACATAAATTGCGGCGCTGCCGATCGAGCCGAGAATAACGCCCGCTCGGCTGTGATAGCCGAAGACGGGGCAGGCAACTTGCGATAGGCATAGAGCGTGTTGGTGAACACGGTTGCCGACGCTATAACGCCCCAGCCTCTGAAATGCCACGGGAAGTCGAGTCCTATCATGCTCGCGGTGATAAACTTCACCTTTTCGATGAAAGGCTGATCGCCGAAGAAGCCGTACCATGTGACATAGACGCAGCCGAAAATAACGCCGAAGAGGCAGAATATTTTCAGCGCCTTGCCGGGCTCCTTGCCGTAGAGCAGGACTTTTATGTAGACGATGAACATTGCAAGGCAGATGCACGAGACTGCGACCCAGATGGGATAGAGCCACTCATGACCCATCATACCGCTGATGTTGGCATGGGTGATGCCGTCAACGGTACGCTCCTCTACCGTTGCGTAGTTGACGAGCACTATCTTGCGCATGAACGCTATCATCCACACCGCATAGGCGGCGATGATGGCGATCCACATTGCGGCATACGCCTTAAAGCTCGGCTGTTTTTTCACTTTTTTACTTGTTACACCCCTTGTTACCCTGCAACACCTAAAACTTTACAAGCCTTGCATCGTCTGATTGCGTTTAACTGCGTTCTCAAACTTGACAGGCGGCAGCCTGCCTGCGTTTTCATCCTTGTTTAACACAATCATACTTGCAACCAGATGTAAACTTTTAGATGTTGCAGGGTACTTCGATAAATTTTTATCGTTTTAATTATAACTGCTTTGGGGAATGTTTGTCAACAGTTTATTCTTTGTCTAAAATATAAGAGACTTCTTTATAGGGTTTTCCGTCTTTGAAATAGATTCTCGGCACACGGCGGGCAACGCCGCAGACGAACTCATAGTTGAAGCTCGCCGACATATCGCCTATCTCCTCGGCGCTAATCGTGCAGCCGTTATCGCTGCCCATGAGAATGACCTCGTCCTCGATATTCAGCTCGCCCTCGATATCGGTCACATCTATCATGAACTGATCCATGCACACTCTGCCGATTATCGGCGCGAACTGACCGTTGACTATCACTCTGCCCTTTGAAGAAAGGGCGCGCGGATAACCGTCGGCATAGCCCACGGGGATAGTCGCGATACGGGTCTCCCTGTGAGTCACAAAAGTGTGGCCGTAGCTGACTCCGCAGCCGGCAGGGACAGTTTTGAGATTGACTATCTTTGTGCGAAGCTCCATTGCGGGTATGAGATCAACGCTCGATTTGTCGACCTCTTCCGAGGGATAAAGCCCGTAGAGAGAGATTCCGAAGCGCACCATATCATAGTGCTTTTCGAGTTCTTCGACTGCCGCCGAGTTGCTCAGATGCTTTATCGGTATATTTATACCAGCCTTTTCGAGCTTATCTATAAACAGGTCGAAGCGCTCCGACTGGAGAAACGCCGTTGTTTTCACGAGCTCATCGGCGCGGGCGTAGTGGCTGAAAATACCCTCAAGGACGAGATTCGGGAGCTTGACTATCTTCTTTATCTGCTCGACGCTCTCGTCGTTATCCTGAAATCCGACACGCGACATACCGGTGTCGAGTCCGATATGGAACCGAACGGTCTTTCCGAGGGCAACCGCCCTATCCGACAGGCGCTTTGCCATATCATAGGTATAGATATTCTGCGTTATATCATAGTTTATCAGCAAATCGTCCTGCGAGGGCGAAGTATAACCGAGAATGAGGATCGGCTTTTTTATACCTGCGCGGCGAAGCTCGACCGCCTCTTCAATGACGGCGACGCCGAAATAATCGACCTCGCTCTCAAGCTGATGCGCAAGCTCGACCGCGCCGTGGCCGTAGCCGTCCGCTTTGATAACCGCGAGAACCTTCGTGCCCTCGGGTATACGGCGCTTGCACTCGCCGAGATTGTGAAGAATCGCATCTATATCTATCCTTGCATATATACGATGATACTGCATCGTTATCGCTTCCTTTGTCAGATTATTTGGGCAAGCGGAGCGGTCTCAATACCGTTTGCGTTGAGCTCCGCTTTTATACGCTTTGCAAATTCGACCGCCTTGACTCCGTCGCCGTGCAGGCATATCGAATCGGGCTTCAATTCGATTATTTTGCCGTTTATCGATTCGACCGTGCCGTTTTTAACCATGCCGATAACGCGGCTGACCGCCTCGTCCTCGTCGGTTTTTACTGCGCCCGGCTTGCCTCTTGCGACAAGCGAGCCGTCATCCTCGTAGGCTCTGTCCGCAAAAACCTCGCTTGCGGCTCGGAGTCCGATTTTCTTTGCCGCGCTCATCATCTTGCTGCCCGAGAGGCAGAGTAGAATGAGCTCGGGGTCAAATTCATAGACAGCCTCGCAAATGGCGGCAGCAAGAGTCTCGTCCTTGCCCGCCATATTATAGAGCGCACCGTGGGGCTTTACATGTGCAAGGCGGCATCCGGCAGCCTTGCAGAACGCGGAGAGCGCACCTATCTGGTACTGGACGAACGCCTTTGCCTCGGCGGGCGAAACACTCATATTTCTTCTGCCGAATCCGACGAGATCGGGAAAGCCCGGATGCGCGCCGACCGCGACGCCGTTATCGCGCGCGAGGGCGACGGTCTTCTGCATCACGAGCGGATCGGACGCATGGAAACCGCAGGCTATGTTGGCGGACGAAATATATTTTATGACCTCATCGTCGAGCCCCAGCTTATAGTTGCCGAAGCTCTCGCCGAGATCGCAGTTAAGATCTATTTTGTGCATATCTGTGCCCCCCTGTCAATATTTAAGCTCGACATTTTTGACATCGGTTATGAGCATATGCCCAGGCGAATGAGTTATCGCGATGGGCGGTTTCGTGCTCATCAGAGCCGACTGCGGAGTGACGCCGCACGGCCAGAACACCGGCACCTCGCCGGGATTTATAGTAACCGCATCGCCGAAATCGGGCTTCGAGATATCTTTGATACCGATAACGGACGGGTCGCCGATATGAATCGGAGCGCCGTGGACTTTCGGCATGGCGGCGGTCGCCGCGACGGCGGTGACTATCTTGTCATAGGGCAGAGGGCGCATGCTGACGACCATTTTTCCGTGGAAAATTCCGGCTGGCTCACACTCGATATTTGTAAGATACATCGGAACATTCCTGCCCTCTTCGATATGCCTGATCGGCACATTTGCGGCTATCAGCTCCGACTCGAAAGAGAAGCTGCACCCGATAAGAAAGCTCACAAAATCATCACGCCAAAGATGCTCGACGCTCGTATATTCGCCGGTCATGACGCCGTTTTCATAGACCCTGTATTTCGGAATATCATTTGCGATATCCGCACCGGGGGCTATTTTTTTCAAAAAGCGCGAGCCGACATCGCTGACTTCGAGTATCGGGCACGGACGCGGGTTGCGCTGGGCGAAAAGCAGGAAGTCATAGGCAAGATCCTTTGGCAGAACGCAGAGGTTCGCCTGAGCATATCCCGCACACATTCCCGAAGTGTTACAGGTTATTTTGCCCTCTCTTATAAGCTGTCTTACATCGCGCGGACTCATCGAAGAATAGTCCATTTTATCTGCCTCCAATCAGGAGCCGGATATAGAGGTATCCGCTCTGAGAATCTTATACTGTAGTTTTTTGAGAAGCTTGTTGTCTTGTTTTATACGCTTGACGGCATATTGGAGATCGACCTTTTCAAAGCGCAGGCTGCCACCCGGACGAAGCTGGGCGAGCAGGGGCAAATCAGAAGTGATGACCGTGGCTATCTTTGCATAGCCGCCGGTAGTCTGTCTGTCCGCCATCATGATTATCGGCTTGCCGGAGGACGGAATCTGAACCGAGCCTGCGACGATGCCGTCCGAAATAATGTCGACGCCGTCAACGCTCTCGACCGGCGTGCCGTCGAGCTTTATGCCCATTCTGTCGGAGTCGCCGGTGACGGAATAAGTTTCGGAATAAAAGATATTTTTGCCCTTGTCGGAGAAATAATCATCCTGCGGGCCGGGTATAACATGGACGGTAACTGTGCCGTCTTTTTGTTTCTCGGGCTCGAAAACTCTGGAAGTCATACCGTAGAGATCACTCTGCGGATATCTGAGCGGCAGAACATCGCCGGATTTCAGCTTTCTGCCCTCGAAGCCGCCGACTTTGCATTTCAGATTCGTTGACATGCTGCCCATAACGGGCGCGATATCAAAGCCGCCCGCCACGGCGAGATAGCCGCGAAGTCCGCTCCTGGCGCTCCCGCAATCGAGCACATCGCCTTTTTTGACGCGCACGGCGCGGTTCATCGGAAGCTCGGTAACTTCGCCCGTCTCGGAATCGGTCACGGTGGGAGCAAACTCGGCTCCGGTTATCGCAATCACATTGTCCTCATCAAAATAAGCTTTAACGCCGAGCAGGGTCATTTCGAGCACGCCGTCCGACTCGCTGTTATCGAGCAGGATATTGGCGGCTCGGGCGGCAAACTGATCCATTGCGCCGCCCTGCTGGAATCCCGACGCCATATAGCCGCGGCGTCCGAGATCCTGAACGGTGGTTAGCATACCGGGAGAGATTATATGCATACTCATATCATTTGCCCTCCCCGGTCGTTATTCTGCACTCGTATTCGTTGCGGCTGACGAGCTCTTCAATGCGGCGATACTCCTGTTCATCGACGGCGAAGAAGCGTATATAGTCGCCTGCGCGATAGAGTATCGGCTCCGCGCGGGTCGGGTCGTAAGGCTTAACGGGCGTTCTGCCGATAAGCTGCCAGCCGCCCGGAGACGCGAGCGGATATATTCCGGTCTGCTCGCCGCCTATGCCGACCGAGCCCGCGGGAATACTCGTTCGCGGGTTTGACAGGCGCGGAGTGTGCAGGCGTTTGTCCATATCGCCGAGATAGGCAAAGCCAGGCAGGAATCCGAGCATGAAGATAAGATAATCTCTGCCCGTGTGTATATCTATGACCTCCTGCTCGGTGAGCCCGGCATGGGACGCGACAAAGGCTATATCCTCGCCGAACTCGCCGCCGTAGCAGACGGGGATATTGAAAACTCTCTTCTCCCCGCCCGACACCTGATCGAGCGATTTTATACGCTTTTTGAGCTTCTTTATCAAAGCCTCGCAGCCCGTCTGCAAGGGATCGTAGCAGACGAGCAGGGAGCGGAATGTAGGAATACATTCCGTCACCCCACGTATCGGCTTACGGGACAGCGAGTCAGACAGGCCGCGTATTTTTTTATTTATCTCGGGGTCTATAGTCCTGCCGAATTCAACATTGACTGCCGAATCTCCGGCCGGAAGAAACAGCGTTTCGTTCATAGCTTTTTACCCCTTTTTGGTTATTCGCCGAAAAAGCCCTTGTCAATGACCTTTTCGAACCAGGTCTTGCAGGTGTCCTCAAGTCTCAGCGCGTAGCTGACGCACTCGCGCATGAGGTTGACTATCGTCATGTTCATGCTCTTGCCGAAGCCGTCGATAGCCGGGATGCACCAGCCGTACATATCGATCATGCCGTTGCGTGCGGCGGCGGTTATCGCCTCGCCCTCGAGCTCGGCGGTGTGCATGATATCAATATCTTTTTTAAGATAAGCTATCGCCGCTATCATCGCGTAGCAGCCCCAATCGGAGACGGTCGCGGTGATTATATTGTCGGTGATGCTCCGAACGGCTATTCCGCCGCCGCATCCGCAGCGGCACTCGCCCTCGTTGGCATAGGGAATATGCTTATGCAGATGGGGCGCGATAGTACCCATGCCTATCTCGTTGCCGAGGTCGCCAATCGCGATATTGAGCACGCCCATGGCGCGGAGCTTATCGAAGAGGATATCCATTTTCGCCTCAAGGTCGGTCACATCAAGTCCTGTGGCGTTATGGTACTTACCGATTTTATTTTCGCCGGGCGCTTCGATGCTGATAACAGCGGCGGGCTTGCCGTGGGAGATTATCTCATCGGCGCAGCTCTCTGCCTTTGATTTATCTTTTGTAAAGGGCACGACAGCCATGGATATCGGATATTTTTTCAGCTCGTCTATCGACTCATAGAGATGAAGTCCGACAACTGCCGCCATAGCCTTGACGGCGGGGACATTCTCCTCCTGGCAGACGATAACGGGCTTCGCTCCGAACGCGATAACGAGCGAACGCGCGAGCAGGACGGAGCTGATAACGCCGTCCGTCTCGGCACTGCCGAACGGAGGCAGGACAAAGCCGGTCATTATATAGACAAGGTCATCCTGCTTCAGAGTGTCGCAGAGCTTCCCCGCTGCGTTCATGCAGAGGGGACCGCCCGTATATTCGCGCGAGGCAGGATAGAGGATATGACACACGCCGTATCCTCTGGGATCGATGTTGGAAATGTTGTCGAGGCTGTCGCCTAAATTGAGAAGAGTGAGCTCTTTTTGCGTCATACCGCTCCCCTCCCTCAGACAGTTGTAGCGTCAATAAACTCTTTGACGAGGTATTTCTGGAGGGTGTCGATAAGCTCGGGCGCTTTGCCACCGACGGGCTTGCCGTCTATCTCGTTTGCGACAAGGCAGAACGAACCGGACGAAGAGACGATGACTTCATCGGCATCCATAAGCTCGGCGACAGTAAACGGAGTCTCGTCAACCGGGATATTGTTCGCCTTGCACGCTCTGATAAGATGCGCGCGGGCGATGCCGGGCAGGATATAATGATCGGTCGGATGAGTCTTGAACACACCGTCCTTTATAATATGTACATTGCTGTGAGCGCACTCGGTGACTCTGTCGCCGCGATGGAAAACGCTCTCGTCGCAGCCTGCCTCGGCGGTCTTTTGGGCCGCCATAACGCTCGGGATGAGGTTGAGGGTCTTTATATTGCAATGAAGGAATCTTGTGTCTTCAAGGGTTATGAGCTTAATGCGCTGAGAAAGATCCTTGACCTCTGCGGGCTTGATTGTGACCCAGATGTTCGCCTTGCCCTCCTTGGGGAACGCATGGTTGCGGATTCCGGTTCCGCGGGTCGCCTGCCAATAGACAAAGTTATTGCCGCTGTCAACCTTGCTGACCATATCGTTGAGGATGTCTTTCATCTCGTCCTTTGTGCAGGGAAGCTCGATGCGGAGCAGTCCCGCGCTGTTGAAGAAACGGTCGATGTGCTCGTCAAGAGCGAAGATAACGCCGTTGCGGCTGTAAGTCGCGTCATAGACGCCGTCGCCGAAATAGCACACTCTGTCGTTCATAGGAACCATCATTTCTTCAAGAGGACCGAATTTGCCGTTGTAATACCCCAGATTTTCCATTTATATATCATTCCTTTCCCTGCAAAAATGCAGGATATAATCAACAATTATTCAAAAATCCGCATCGGGCAAAGGCACAAAAGCGAGCCTTGTTTTCCCGCGATTTTCAGCATATTCATTATACACACTATTAAATATAAATGTAAATAGTACCATTTAGATTCAATATTTTTTGTGGAAAAGCGGAGTTTTTATGAAAATTTTTCGGAAATTCGTCAGAGAGCAGAGATAAAAATTCTGAAATACAACAGAAATCAAAAAAGCGTCCCGCAAGCGGGACGCCCTGTTTATTTTTGATATATCAGCGTGTTATTTATTTTCCGCCGAGCGGTCGCGCGCATCCTCGCTGACGGAGAGCGCATTCGCCAAAATGGCCGACGCGACGCCGCCGACTGCAGAAAATGTCAGAATATCGCCGTCGAGCGCGGAGAGAATCAGAATAACGACGGAAGTGAACATATAGACTGCGCAGCCTGCCGAACGGAAAACTTTCGAAAGATTTCCGAGGATAAATGCGAGCAGCTTCAGGAAGATGAACGCCGCGGGCAGGATATAGACAATAAAGCCGAGAATACCGTAGTTGAGTGCAACGGTTATGGGATCGGAATGGACCTTTGTCGCGGTCTTTATCGAATCCGTCTGATCGAACAGCGCGGCGAATTTCAAGCCGAAGAGCTTTGTCTGGATATCGCCCTCGCCGAACATCTTTGAGTAATAAACCGTTCTGTCGATATTTATCGCGCCGGCATTCGGAAGCGCGGGACTTCTGAGCGAGCCGAAGCCTATCGCGGCGGCGGGAGCGTTGTTCTCCGGAGCTGCTGTGCCGGGCTCCTCCGTATCGGGCGGAGCGGTGGGTTCCGGTTTCGTCTCAACGGGTGGCATCGTGCTCTCCTCCGGGCGGGTGACACGGTTGCTGATATCGGTAAGGAAGCTCTCGATATCGGATCTGTCCGGCATCGTGGGCTTCGTCTGCCACCATCTTGTGGTCTCGGTGCTTATCTCCGTTGTCTCTTCGGAGGTATCATCAGTGCTGTCGCCGGCGGGTTCTTTTGTGGATTCGCCTGCTGTAGAAGCCGAGCTTTTTTTGGTGGTCTTTTTGTCATCGCCTTTTGTTGTGTCATCGTCTTTTTTATCGCTGCCGGGCACATAGCCGGAATCGAGGTTCGGGACATAATCGCTGTCGTCGTCCTCGTCCTCATCGCCGAATATAGGGTCATCACCGTTCGGATTGACAGTCGGCGACTGCTGGCCGTTATATGTATAGAACATACCCTTGAAGCTGAACGTGCCGTCGAAGCTGCTCTTTACGGGAGATATCGGCAGGAGTGCAAGAATGAGCACGCAGAAAAGTGCGCTCGAAAGGAACGCGCGCATCATGGGCGGACGGTTCTCTTTTCTGCCGTCCCGCCAGGATGAAAACGTCCACATAAAGAGGATAGCCGAGAATATGACGGAGACGAAGAGCACGGGCTTTGAATTCGAAAGCACTGCGCCGACGAGAAGCAAGATAATACCTGCCGCCGGGACTATCCACGAGAGCGCCGCATCGGCGGGCTTTGTGGTCTCCGCCTTCTTTCTGCCGAGATGGGAGACGAAGAAAACGAGAGCTGTCGGGATAAGCAGAGCGAGTGCCACGGCGAACGAGGTCGAATAATGGAACGTGTCCTTCTTTGAAAGATAATTTATAACAAGTGTCAGCGCGTAGATGAGCGCCGTCGCCGCTATAACGGCGGGGGGAACTCTGCGTCCGACGGTCTGCGCAGTCTCGAATATGAGCAGGAACATGAACGCGAAGAAGAAAGTATCCGCCATGAGTCCGAGCATATAGAAAAACGCGACATGATCGCCGCGGGTCGCGCTCATAAGGCACATCAGTGCGATATATGCGGCGGCGATACCGTTATAGACTTTGAACAGGGTGCTGTATTTGCCCTTGTAGAAGCCGAGGGTGAACACGGTCACAGCGGCAATGATAACCGCCCTAACAGCACCCGAGGCGCTGATATAATTCGCCTTGCCGAGATTGATAACAATAGACGAAAGTATATCGAGCAGCGGCTGAATGACGACCAGCGCGCAGGTCACGATATAGAGCACTGCGCTCTTTTCGCCGTTTGCACTTTTGACAGTTTTCTGATTATTCATAATTCACTGTCCTTCCCGAAAAATCATTTTTATTTTCCGCTATTTTTCCTGCTTTGATTATACCACAAACCGTAAAAAATATCAATCCGAGTCAGAGCGTGGTGACTTCCATGCCGCGGCTCTCCTTGAACTCGACAAAGTCGTCGTAGTTGCCCGAATGGTCGATAACTCCGTCGTCGCAAATCTCGATTATTCTGTTGGCGACGGTGTTGACTATCTCATAGTCGTGCGAGCAAAACAGCACGTTGCCCTTGAAATCCGAAAGTCCGTTGTTGACGGCGGTTATGGACTCGAGGTCGAGGTGATTCGTCGGCTGATCGAGAATGAGAACATTCGAGCCGAAGAGCATCATGCGCGAGAGCATACATCTGACCTTTTCGCCGCCGGAGAGGACATTGACGGGCTTCAGAACTGCGTCGCCCGAGAACAGCATTCTGCCGAGGAAGCCGCGGATATAAGTCTCCGTCTGATCCTTTGAATACTGGCGCATCCAATCGATAAGATTGAGATCGGAGTTAAAGAACGCGGAGTTGTCCGCCGGGAAATAGGAGCGCGAGGTGCTCAGACCCCACTTGAAACTGCCGCTGTCGGGAGTTTCCTCTTCCATGAGAATTTTGAAGAGCATTGTTATCGCCTGTTCGCTTTTTCCGACAAAGGCTATCTTGTCGTTCTTGCGCACGGTAAAGCTGACATTGTTGAGGAGCTTCACTCCGTCAACTTCCTTGGTCAGTCCCTCAACTGTAAGGATATCCTTGCCGACCTCTCTGTCCATATCGAAGCCGACGAACGGATAGCGGCGGCTCGACGCGGGGAGCTCTTCGATAGTGAGCTTATCGAGCAGCTTCTTTCTCGAAGTCGCCTGGCGGGACTTCGATTTATTCGCGGAGAATCTTGCGATGAAAGCCTGAAGCTCCTTCGCCTTTTCTTCGTTTTTCTTGTTCTGCTGTTTTATGAGCTTCTGAATGAGCTGGCTCGACTCATACCAGAACTCGTAGTTGCCGACATCGGAATAATCGATATCGACTATTCGCGTGCAGACATTATTGAGGAAATGGCGGTCATGCGAAACGACTATGACCGTTCCGAAATACTCGCTCAGGAAATCCTCGAGCCACTTGACGGCGGCTATATCGAGGTCGTTCGTAGGCTCGTCGAGCAGGATTATATCGGGGTTGCCGAAAAGCGCCTGCGCAAGCAGAACTTTGACCTTCTGCGAACCGGAGAGCGACGCCATCTGCTCATATAGCAGGCTCTCTTCAAGGCCGAGACCCTGAATCAGCTTTGACGCGTCTGACTCCGCCTCCCAGCCGTCGAGATCAGCGAACTCCTCCTCGAGCACTGCGGCGCGCATTCCGTCCTCCTCGCTGAAGTCCGGCTTTTCATAGAGCGCGTCCTTTTCTTTCATTATATCGTAGAGGCGGCGGTTGCCCATAATAACGGTGTCGAGCACGGTGTATTCGTCAAAAGCGTAGTGATCCTGACGGAGCACGGACATTCTGACGGTCGGCGGGATTATAACCGAGCCGTGCGAGGGCTCGAGCTCACCGCAGAGTATTTTCAGGAATGTAGACTTGCCCGCGCCGTTTGCGCCGATTATACCGTAGCAGTTGCCGGGCGTAAATTTGAGATCGACGCCCTTGAACAGGGTCTGGGTGCCGAAATTGAAGCTGAGATCTGATACTGTTATCATCTTGTTCTCCCATTTTTTTGCAATAAATATCTGCGGGCAAACGCATTCGCCCGCAGTATAATATAATAGCACATATAAGGATTTTCTTCAAGTGGCGGAAAAAATCAGTTTTCCTCCACGAAGCTTTTCAGCGTATCTTCAACGCGCACGCCGGCACTCTCAAGGCGGGCTCGGTCATGGTGTCCGCTCGTTATAAGCAGGCACTGCGAGCCGATCGCTTTTGCGACATCGCAGTCGTGCAGAAGATCGCCGACAACGACGGCTTTTGACGCATCGACGCCGTGCTCCTCTATGAATTTTTCCGCGCGCTCGACCTTGCTGCCGGCAAGGAGGTTGTCCGCGCCGAGGACAGAGTCAAAATATCCGTCGATTTCATAGTGCTTCAAAAGCCGTTCGAGCTGGCTCTGCTCGCTCGACGAGAGCACGACCTGCGGAATGCCGAGGCGCTTTGCCTCTTCGAGAGGCGCAGAGACGAAGCGAGTCAGTCCGCAGTTTTTGACATGGGCTTCGTAGCCCTGCTGGAACTCGTTGAGTATCAAATCATAGTCCTCATTTTCGAGATCGAGCACCTGCTCATAGAAATGGCGGATAGGTACATCTATATATTCACGGTACTCATCGAGCGTTATCGGCTCTTTTGAGCGGCGGGCAAGCATATCGTTGACGGAGCCGAGCGCCGCGCCGACATCGTCGAGCAGAGTGCCGTTAAAATCCCAGATAATAAGCGAATAGTTTTTCATAAATTCTCCAAAATTCAAAAAATAATTGCGAAAACATTGAGATCGGAGTATAATACTCACGACAAAACGAGAAAGAGTGAGACGGATGAAAGAATATCTTTTTGAAATGCACGCGCACACCTCGCAGACAAGCAGGTGCGGCGAAGTTCCTGCGGAGCAGGTTGTGAATACTTTCAAAAATCTCGGCTACGACGGAATAGTCATAACCGACCACATGCATACGGGCACGATGGAAAAGATAGCAAACGAGCCATGGGAGAAGAAAGCGGATCATTTCTTCGAGGGTTACAGAGCTGCAAAGGCACTTGAGACCGAGGATTTCACGGTTCTTCTCGGCATGGAGCTGAGATTTCTCGAAAACGACAACGACTATCTTGTCTACGGCTTCAACGAGGACTTTGTCTATTCGCATCCCGACCTCGACAGGATCGAGTGCCTCGAGGACTTCAGACCGATAGCGGACGAGAATAATCTCATCGTTTTTCAGGCGCACCCATTCAGAGTCGGCATGACGGTCACAGACAACAAGCTGCTCGACGGAGTTGAGATATACAACGCCCATCCCGGTCACGAATCGAACAACGAGATTGCCGAAGCGTGGGCGAATAAATACAGCCACCTGCGCGTAACATCAGGCTCGGATTATCACGGCAAATTAAATGTTCACCCCGGCGGACTCTTCTTCCCCGAGCGTCCCGCCTGCTCGCACTGCCTTGAGAAGCTGCTCAGAGACCGCAGATACAGACTGCGCACGGACAAAGTTACTGAATAAAACTCATATTTCAAAGCACTGCCCGGCTTTCGTCAGGCAGTGCTTTTTTGTTTTATTTTCTTGCCGCTTCGCGCTCGGTTCTGCCCTTGTGGAACTCGGAGAACTGAGGCACGACGAACTTGATTCCCTTGGGAACAAGCTCAAACACGACATCGTTGACATACTCGCACTCGCCGTCGATATTGACAGCCGCGGGAACATCGCTGTGGATAGTCAGCTTTGTGCCGTTGATATACTGGGTCATCGGCAGACCGAGGTGCTGACCTTTCTTATACTTCTGAAGAAGCGGGAACAGGCGCAAACGGCCTCTGTCGTGGCGGATGATAACAAAGTCAAGCTTGCCGTCTTCCGGCCATGCGAGCGGAGCCGCCTTGAAGCCGCCGCCGTACCAACGGGAATTCGCCGCGACGCAGAGCAGGACATCCTGCTTTATCGGCTCGCCGTCGTCAATAGTTATGGTGAACTCATGACCTATTTTCTTGCAGAGCGCCTGGAGAGCCGCCGCGACATACGCGGTCTCACCCGTCATAAGCGGCATCTTCTTGAAATAGGACTGCTTCGCACAAACCTCGGCGTCCATGCCCATCGAGCACTGGTTGATGGCTATCTTGTCGCCGCACTTGATAACATCAAGCTCGACGGGGATACCCGTGACCTGAGCCTCGACATTGCAGAACTGCTCCTTTGTGCCGAACAGGCGGACAAAATCGTTGCCCGAGCCCAGCGGGATAACTGCGACCTCGCAGTTGGGATAGCCGTAAGCGCCGTTGACCACCTCATAGAGAGTTCCGTCGCCGCCGCAGGCATAGAAGCGGAGCGCTTCACCGGATTTTGCGTGTTCCCTGCAGTAGTTCTGGGCGTCGCCCTGACATTTTGTGACATAGATCTCATAGTCGAGACCCTCTTTGCCGCAATAGTCCTCAATCTGGGGACGGATAATGCTCTCGGCATTGCCCTTCTTTCCTGCTGCCGGATTGATGAGGAAAATATGTTTCACAAATAATACCTCCTGTTTTACCTCTTTCGCCTTATTTAAAATACATAAATAACTGACACTTTATCATGCCGTTATATAATTTTCTGCGTTTATCAGCCTTGCGCCCGAACTCCTGCTCAAAAGTATCGCACGGAGTTATGATGCTATATGACCAGCCGTGACGACGTTCAAACACGCGACCCATATCACGATAAAGCGCGTTTGCCTGCTCGATATCGAGCATACGCTCACCATAGGGAGGGTTGCATATAAGAGTTCCGCGCTCGGTCTGCGGAACGAATTTTTTCAATTCACAGCAGCGCACGCTGACGAGGTCGTCAACGCCGGCAGCTTCGGCGTTTGCGGCGTAAGAGCCGCAGCTTCACGGCTGATATCGGAGCCGTAAGCAAAGAAGTCATGCGCCTCGCGCTCAAGGTCGCGCGCACGTTCGCGCTCGGTATACCACACATCGCGCGGGATATTGCTCCAGCGCTCGGCGGCAAAGTTGCGGTTGACTCCGGGGGCGATATTGCGCGCCATCATCGCGCCCTCGATAAGTATCGTACCCGATCCGCACATGGGGTCATAGAGCGAATGATACGGGCGCAGACGCGAGAACCAGCACAGCGACGCAGCAAGAGTCTCTTTTATCGGGGCGTCGTTTGCATTCTGGCGGTATCCCCTCTTATGAAGTCCCGCGCCGGAGGTGTCGAGCATGAGCGAAACTTTATTTTTCATTATAGAGAACTGGATCTGATAGACAGGTCCGCTCTCTTCAAACCATTCGATAGAATATTTTTGTTTGAGGCGTTCGACGACCGCTTTTTTGATTATCGCCTGGCAGTCGCGCACGCTGAAAAGGTCGGAATCGATGGAATAGCCTTTGACGGGGAACGCATCGTCTGCGCCGATCCATTGCTCCCACGGGAGGGCGCGTGTGCCCTGAAAAAGCTCCTCAAAGCTATGCGCCTCGAACGAGCCGAGAAGCACAAGCACGCGCTCGGAAAAGCGCGAGCAGATATTTGCGCGGGCAAGAATATTTTCGTCGCCGCTGAAAAGCACGCGGCCGTTTTCGGCGCGGACATCCGACGCCTCCATATTTCTGAGTTCTTCGGCTATCGGCGCCTCAAGACCCAGCAGACAGGGTACTGCGAAATTTATATCCATCAAAACTACCTTTCAAAGCTACTTTCGTTTTCACATAGTACAAGGGGCGCACCAGGGCGCGCCCCTTGTTCAGAAAAGCAAATTCAAATCATTCGGCGCTGGGCTCAAGCAGACCGTAGCCGCCGTCGATACGGCAATATACTACGCTGACAAGACCTGTCGCCTCATTTATAAACATATAGAACTCGTGGCCGAGCATATTCATCTGAAGAATAGCCTCATCGACCGTCTGCGGCTTGACTGCAACGTGCTTTGTTCTGACGAGGTCATACTCTTTCTCGTCCGCAACATCCGCGCCGTCATTGAGTTCATCAAATGCGGCGGAGCGCATACGCTTTTCAAGCTTTGTTTTGTTCTTGCGAATCTGGCGAACGAGCGAATCGACGCATTTATCGAGCGCATCGTTCATATTTTCCGCCCGCTCCTGCGCACGGAATATCATACCGTTGTTGATAACGGTTATCTCAACTGTCTGACCTGACTTCTCGACAGTGGCGGTGATCTTTGCCTCCGCCTCGTCGCCGAAGAAACGCTCTACCTTGGCAAGCTTTTTCTCCGCTCTCTCCTTGAATGATTCTCTCGGCGAACACTTGCGTCCAGTAATAACTATTTTCATAATGTCAGCCCCTTAGAATTATTGGAGACTTCTGTCTCTGATTGTATTGTAGCACATATGACTAAAAAAATAAAGAGTAAAGAGCTGCATTTCTAAAAAATTTACAAATTTTCTATAATAAGGCAAGATATCAGACAACAACGGTCACATGGCGGGTAACGTGGCAGCCGATATTGACCGCGACGGGCAATCCCGCGATATGGGTCGGGGCAAATTCGACGGCGGCGCTCAGCGCGGTCGTCTTGCCGCCGAAGCCCTGAGGGCCTATATTGAGGGCATTTGCCTTTTCGAGTATCTCCGATTCCATCGCGGCGTAATACTCATCGGCATTCGGCTCGCTGACCGGGCGGCAGAGAGCCTTTTTGGCGAGCAGCGCGCACTGCTCGAAATCGCCGCCGATACCGACACCTATAACCATCGGCGGGCAGGGATTGCTCCCCGCGCGGCGAACGACATCAACAACATAATCTATGATATCCTCGCGCGAGGCGGAGGGAGTGAACATTTTAAGCGCGCTCATATTCTCGCTGCCGAAGCCCTTGGGAGCGACGGTCAGCTCGACTTTATCGCCCTCGACAAGCTCGATATGCACAACCGCGGGGGTGTTGTCGCCGGTATTGATGCGCCTGAGCGGATCGGCAACGACCGATTTTCTGAGATAGCCCTCGGTGTAGCCCTTTGCGACTCCGGCGTTGACGGCATCTTTAAAGCTGCCGCCGACAAAGTGGACATCCTGACCGATTTTTGCAAAGATAACAGCCATTCCGGTGTCCTGGCAGATAGGGATATCCAGCTCCTTTGCGGCGCAGAGATTATCGCACAGGCGGCACATTATATCTTTGGGCACATCGTCGGTTTCGGCATCGGCGCTCTTTTTGATAAGCGCTGCGAGGTCATCGGGCAGAACTTTGTTGGCGCTGATGCACGCGCGGCTGACCGCTTCGGTTATGAGACTGACATCTATCTCACGCATTGGGCTTTCCCTCCATGAGAATCTCTCCGTCGCCGACAACGAGCAGCGGCTTTGCGAAGAGGGTCAGCGGATCGGAATCGAACAGGCTCATATCGGCATCCTTTCCGACTTCGAGAGAGCCGACGCGGTCGGCGATTCCGCACATCTCGGCGGGATTTATGGTTATGGCTCTCAGCGCATCATCATGAGTCATGCCCTCGCGCACGGCAAGTCCCGCGCACAGCGGCAGATACTGGATAGGGATAACCGGATGGTCAGTGACTATCGCGGTCTTTACGCCCGCTTTGCTGAGCACGCCCGGGGTTGCGGGGGTGGAATCTTTGAGCTCGGGCTTGCAGCGGTCGCTGATAAGAGGTCCGCTGAACGCCTTGACCCCGGCTTTCGCGAGTCTGTCGGCAATAAGATGACCCTGAGTGCAGTGGACAACGCAATAATCGAGCCCGAACTCCTCGGCGATACGCACGGCGGTGAAGATATCATCGGCGCGGTGGGCATGAATATGCATCTGCATATGCTCCTCAAACAGCGGAGCGAGGGCTTCGAGCTTTGCGTCGAACTCGCGGCTCGCCTTATCTTTTTTGATATATTCGCGGGTCTTTGTCAGCTGTTCTCTGATTATCGCGGCGGTCGCCATTCTCGTGCTGGGCGCCATCTTTTTCTCGTTATAGACGGTCTTGGGATTCTCGCCGAGGGCGAATTTCATCGCGGCGGGAGCCTTGACAACCATATCATCTATGCACACACCATGGGTTTTTATCGCCGCTATCTGACCGGCTACGGGGTTCGCGCTGCCCGGACAGGTCAGCACGCAGGTAACTCCCGCCTCTCTCGCCTCTTCAAAGCATCTGTCGAGAGCGTTGACGGCATCGAGAGCTCTGAGGTTCGGCGTGACGGGATCGGTCATCTCGTTGCAGTCCTCGCCCTCAAAGGTCAGCGAATCCTCGGTGATGCCGATATGTGTATGGGCATCGATAAAGCCTGGATAGAGCGCCGCGCCCTTGGCGTCATAAGCCTCGCCCTGCGGGCAGTCTTTCATATCGCCCAGGGAGATTATTTTTTCATCAAACTCGATATATCCGTTTTCGATAGTACCGTTCGTTACCGTATGTATAACGGCGTTTTTGATAATCACAAGATCGCTCCTTTTTCTTAAATCAAAAAAGCGGGCTGAACGCCCGCCTGATAATGCATTTTTTACTGTCTGCCGCCGCCGCGCCTCGAATAGCCTCCGCTGCGCTTGGAATCGGAAGATCTTTTCAGATCGGTCATTTTTTCATCGCTGATCTGCTTGAACTTTGCCATCATATCCTCAAAGGACTGGTTGCCGGAAGTCTCCTGATTGACGGCTTCGACCTGTCTGCCCTGCTGAGGCGGTCTGCGCTGGCCGGAGGACTGCTGATGCGGTCTGTTCTGCTGACCCTGTCTGTCGCCCGAGGGACGTGGTCTGCGCTGAGGACGATCGCCGCCGTTATTGTCGGCATTGAGCTTCTTTATCGAAAGGGCTATCTTGCCTTCGGGGCTGATCGAAATGACCTTCGCCGTAACTTCCTGGTTTAGCTGCAAATGCTCTCTGATATCCTTGACATAAGACGTTGAGACCTCGGAAATATGGATCATGCCCGTTTTTCCGCCCTCAAGTTCAACAAATGCACCAAAATCGGTAAGACCGGTCACCTTACCCTTAACAACACTTCCCTGCTCGATCTGCATAATAGTACGCTGCTCCCTTTTTTTACTTGTCCGCCAACTGCTGTTCGTTGTAATATACCCTTTCATCCGGGAAAACATAGCCGAGTTCACGCCTTGCTATCTGCTCGACATAATCATCGAGATCCGAACTCTTGACAAGCTTTTCAAGCTCCTCATTCTCGGCTTTCTTATCGGCAAGCTGAGTTCTGAGCTGAGCATTGTACTTCTCCTGAGATTTGATATCGGACTGCATGACAATAAAGGATATAAGGAAATAACACACTGCGACCGCGAACACGATCATCAGTATGGTACTATGCCTTTTTTTGAGTCTGCGCTTTTTTTCCGACATTCTTACGTTTCCCTTTGACCTTCTGTTTTCTTGCTTTGGGGCATATTTGCCTATTCAAAGTATACAACATATTGCGCCCCTTTTTCAAGAGGTAATTCATATTTTTTTCATTTTTATTTGACATTATTCCGTCTTTTTCCCCGGGCGGCGTTAATTTCTGTGATATTTTTTCTTTTAAGCTGCAAAGCGGCTTGCTGACGGCGTCTTTTATCCGCCAGAAAAGCTTTCTGAGCTTTGACGAAATAAGCAGACCGAGGTGTTTTGCCGCCGCGCCGAGACTCAGGCGTTCGGCTGCAAAGCCGAGCAGCTGCGCCGCGAGGATATAGAGCAGGGTGCGCCCGTCATTGAGCACGAGTATAAAACAAAACGAAGCAAAGGCGCAGACTATTACATAGAGAATATCGGTCACGAATATGACTTTGCGCCCGCCCGGCAGAACGGCGCGGATGGCGCACACGGCATCATAGAACACTCCGAGCAGAAAGCCGATGCCGAGCGAATGCAGAAAGACGGATATCTGGCCGTCCAGCCCCTGGATATACTCCATCAGCGGAACACGCGGCTGAAGAATCCGCCTTTTCCGGGCTGTTCATCGGAATAGGTCAGCGAATTGACCGTGCCCTCAAGGCTCAGCTCGCCGCTGTCAACATTGAGATTGATTATATGCAGATCGCTGCCGCGCACGGTCAGCTCACCCATCTGCGTGAATATCACGACCGTCTGCTCGTCAAAGCTGTCCACATCGGACACGCCGGAGACGGTCAGGCGATTTCTGTTTTCCATTATAAGATTGTGTGGCAATGCCTGAACTTTGTTTTCTTCCGTCATAAATAAAACCTCCCGTCCGTTAATAATACGGCGGGAGGGTTTCGATTTTTACCGATTTACAGAATTTCGTACATCGCGGCGGCGTCCTCTTTGCGGACGGTCTCGGCAACATTAAGAACACGCGCACGGGTCACATTCTGACCCATGGATATTTCAATGACATCGCCGACCTTCACATCATAAGACGCGCGGGCTATTTTGCCGTTTACCGTGACGTGCTTTGCGTCGCAGACCTCGTTTGCGACGGTGCGGCGCTTTATCAGGCGCGACACCTTAAGATACTTATCAAGTCTCATAACATTCCGCGGCAAAAGCCGCATCCTTTCAGAACATTAGAACGTTAAAAAAATCAGGGGCATCTCTGCCCCTGAAAAGCCAGCAAAATTATTTTGCAACCTTGTCTTTAAGACCTTTACCAGCCTTGAAAGCGGGAACCTTGCATGCGGGGACATCGATGGTCTCGCCGGTTCTGGGGTTACGGGCAGTCTTAGCTGCGCGCTCTCTGACCTCGAAAGTGCCGAAGCCTGCGATCTGAATCTTGTCGCCCGATGCGAGAGCATCGCCGATGCAAGCGATAACAGCGTTGACAGCCTTCTCGGCGGTCTTCTTCTCAAGTCCCTCTTTTGCTGCAACGGCAGCGATAAACTCTGTCTTATTCATTACGTGTTTCTCCTTTTATTTTTTCTTTTCTTTTTTATGCAATGTCCGTTGGACACAGTCATCGTTATTATTTTCTGCTCTCTGCCTTGGCTTCATCCCAGAGTTCGTCGAGCTTTTCAAGCGGAGCGGACTCCATATCGATGCCGCGCTCGCGCGCAAGCTGTTCAACGCGGATAAAACGGGCTATAAACTTATCGGAAGCCGCAGTCAGCGCCTCCTCGGCATCGCACTTGACAAAGCGCGAAACATTGACGGAGGAGAAAAGCAAATCGCCGAGCTCCTCGGAAATATGCTCCTTGTCGCCCGATTCGATAGCCTCGGAAAGCTCCTTCGCCTCCTCGAGCACTTTCTGCTGAGCGCCGGAGACATCGTCCCAGTCAAAGCCGACCGCCGCCGCTTTCTGCTGAATCTTGGTCGCTCTCATAAGCGCGGGAAGCTCACGCGGGATGCTGAGCATAGGCTCGCTCCCCTTTTTCTGTCCCTTTGAGCGGCGTTTTATGGCGTCCCAGTTATTGAGCACATCGCCGACACCGGAGACCTCGACCTCGCCGAAAACATGCGGGTGGCGCTCGATGAGCTTTTTGCACACGCCGTCGGTGACATCGCCGAAATCGAAGTTGCCCGCCTCCTGCTCCATCTGAGCGTGGAACACGACCTGCATGAGCAGATCGCCGAGTTCTTCGGTCATCAGCTCCTTATCGTCCTTGTCGATAGCTTCGATAACTTCGTAGGTCTCTTCGATAAGGTTCTTTCGGATGCTCATATGAGTCTGCTGTGCATCCCACGGGCAGCCGCCCGGAGCACGGAGCAGACGCATGATCTCAAGGAGATCGTTTATATCGTATTTTTCTTTCTGCTTAAAGTCTACCATATGATCCCCTGTCTGATTTTATCGGCAAGAAATATTCTAACCCAAAAGTTCATATTTTTCAAGTACTTTTGCAATTTTTTCGCCTGCGGGCAAAGATTCTATATCCTCGCGCACGATGCCCTTGAAGACGATGATAGCTATCGCATACACAATAACGGCGATTATGATGGCGGCGAGCAGCGCGATATCCGCGCCGTGGCTGACGCTCTTGAGCACATAGTTGCCGAGCAGACCGTAAGCCGCCCACGCCGCGAGACCGCACATGGCGGCGGAGATAAGCGGTTTTATCAAATCGGACATTATATCAATGCGGACTTTAGTGACTTTTATAACGGCGATGACATTGAGAATGACATTTATAACATAGAACAGGACTGTTCCGATAACCGCGCCGTTGAAGTTGATGCCCGGTATGCCAACGAGGGCGAAGTTGCAGATTATTTTGACGACGGCGGAGACGAGCATTGTTTTTACGGGGATATCCGTTCTGCCGACCGCCTGAAGGAGGTTCGTAAGCGGGGTCGAAATGGACATGAACGCAGTCGTGAAGCCGAAGACGGCAACCATGGGCGCTATCATCGGGATATCGGCAGCCATTCTGCCGCGGCCGTAGATAAGAGTAAGTATAGGCTCGGCGAGCACGCCCATGCCGATACCGGCGGGCAGAGCTATGAGCATGGAGACTCTTATAACGGTATTGACGGCGCTCTTGACAGCCGCCTTATCTTTCATCGTCCACGCCTCCGCGAGGGCGGGAAGCGCGCTGACGCCGAGGGAGACGGTTATCATCGGGACGAGGTTCTTGAAATCCACGGCGGTGTTATATGCGCCGTAGAGATAGATCATGAAGCCCTTG
>ERZ780053.142-NODE-142-length-34225-cov-2.86743_pt1 | contig 34225 bp, 37 predicted proteins | sample MGYA00511088_ERZ780053 | MGnify/ENA primary metagenome ERZ780053 (study PRJEB29588, sample SAMEA2150866) | human gut metagenome | biome: human gut; feature: human-associated habitat; material: faeces | place: Denmark | collected 2008/2010 ...
AAGAGCACCAAAAGACCGCCGCGGCATCCATGCACAGATGGGTGATGTTGATATATATTCCGTAGCCGCCGTCGAACGAGCGGAAGAATATGATGCGAAAATCCTCGCCTTTCAAATGCCGTATGGGTCTGCGCGCATCAGCGGTAAGATAAGCCTGCTGTTCCTCTTCGGTCGAAAAGGTCATGACCGGCACATCGTCAACAACATATTTGTCAAGGAAATACTGATAGAACTCCCCGTGTTCTTTATAAAAGCGCAGCCTCATGCAGTCGTTGCGCTCTATTTCTATATTCAGCGCCTTTTTGAGCACATCGAAATCTATCGGCGTGTGCGTGACTATCGACATGGGTATCTGAATGACCTGCTTGTGAAAGAAGCTGTATTTGAGCATGAAGTTTATCATCTTCTGCGAGGGGATGAGCTCAAATACCTCTGTTCCTGCCTTCGGTTTCACTTTTCTCTCCTCCTCAGCCCACAACGGTTTCTTTCCTCTTTATTTTGCCGCTCGAGGTCTTTTCAAAAGGCTCATCGCGGAATCTCAGCTCCGAGACAAAATGCGAGGTCTTTGCGCCCGCATTTATCTCGTCCATGCGGCGCTCTATCTCGGCGGGGATATCCTCTATCCCCTCCTGCTTCGCGTGCTCGAAATCGGGATATATCTCGGCGACGATGCGGTCGTTTTCGCCGTAAACCACGACCTCGTCAACTATATTCAATTTTTTAAACTTCTTCTCAATCGCCTCGGGAGAGACGTTTTCGCCGCTCGAAAGGATTATCAGATTCTTGACTCTGCCGGTGATGAACAGCTGCCTGTCCTCGGTGACATAGCCGATGTCGCCCGTCCTGAACCAGCCGTCCTCGGTGAACATCTGCGCCGTCTCCTCGGGCATTTTATAATAGCCGAGCATAATCGTCGGAGTCTTTATCTGGATCTCGCCGTTTTCGGTGCGGACATCGCAGATATTTATAACCCTGCCGACGGACTCGGTAGAAACGCCTCTGTCGGGCACGGAAATGCGGCAGCCGACCTCGGTCATGCCATAGCCCTGGCGGAGCATTATGCCGAGCTTGTCATATTCCTCGACGAGCAGCGGATCGAGATATGCGCCGCCCGAAACTATCCAGTTGAGGTTCTTGCCGAGCACGATTTTTGCCGCCTCGGCGGGAGTGATATCCGGATTTTTCGCCGCGGTTATTTTTATGCGCTGGAGCAGATGCTGAGCTATCATCGGAACGACGCGCATGGCGTTGGGCTCAAAGCGCTCAAGATTCGGGACGATATCGCTGAGATTGCCGTTGAGGCAGACCTGAACGCCGTCGCACAGGTTTTTCAGATAGTCGCCCGAGAAGCAGTAGATATGGTGCATCGGGAGCACCGAGAGGGTCGAGGTACGCTCGCTGAAAATATTAATATATTCTTTGTACATGATGTTGCCAACGAGGGCGTTGGTCGAGAGCATAACGCCTTTTTTGACCCCGGTCGTGCCGGAGGTGAATATTATGACCGCGCACTTGTCGGGATCGACTTCGTAGTCGGAGAGGGGCGCGTATTCGCTCGCCGCCGAATATTTTTCATAGATACCGGCACCGGCGAAGAAGTTCTCGTCCGAGAGGTCGACCGCATGCTTTATCTTCGGGCAGTTTGCCATGACTTCGCCGACATTCTCGGAAAATGTGCTGTCATAGAGCACCATGTCGATATCCGCGCGGTCGAAAAGCTCCGACGCTTCTTTAGCGGATATATCGGGCGCAAACGGTACAACGACGCTGCCGCTCATGAGTATTCCGGTGATACAGGTTATGTACTCGTAGTTCGTCTTGCTGACAACGGCGACATGCATGCCCTCTTTCGATATGCTTCTGATCCAGCGGCAGACCGCTTCGCTGTCCGTTTTGACGCGGACATAGCTGCGCTCTTCGACCGCGCCGTTTCGCACGAATTTTATGAATATCTCTTCTCCATACTTCTCTGCCGAAGCGCATAACAGCTGTCTGACGCTCGGCGTTGCATTTTTCTTTTCCATTTCTCCTCCGTGATGTTCCGTCATTTTGGCTCCGCCCCGCGCGGAATATATTTTCCGCTACAAAAGGGTAAAAGCCGAGATAAATTTAATTTATAACAGTGCATAAACAAAGTCAATATAAGGCGCGGTTAAGTTTGGTTAAAAAAAATTAAATTTGTATTGCATTTATAAAGTTTAAATAAACGCCAAAAATGCAAAAAAGCCGAAAGTGCTTATATATCAAGGCTTTCGGAGATAAAAAAGGCTGTTCCGAAACGGAACAGCCTGAAAATCACAATGTTATATTCTGTTTATTTTTTGACCTTTTTCGAGCGCAGGGCGAGCAGGATAATATGAAATATCAGCTCAGCCGCGGGGATTGCAAAAAGGATAGCAAAATAGAGCGTGTTGTTCGTTTTGAACGGCGCTGCGATGCCGAAGCTCGGCGGGAGGAAAGCCATCATCAGCGGATAGAACAGGCTCATGAGGTCATTGTAGAAGAAGCACATCATCAGCGCATAGGCGGAGCACACGAGCGAAATCGACCAGAACACCGTTCCGACGACAAGCGGACGCTTGTTCATGCGCTTGAAAATAATATAGACAAACGCCGCGAGCAGAAACAGACCAGCCGTTGCAAAGCCGGGCTTTCTGCTGCTCTTGCCGTCCATCATATGCGAAAAATTGAAAACGACGGAAAGCGCATAAGTTATTATAAGAATTATCGTCAGTATCACACTTTTGGGATCGTGCTTTTTCTTCATGGTGACGCTCCTTTTTACCGATATTTACAAAATAACTTTACAATATCTGGAGCGTTTTGTCAACACCGTTTTGCTCTATTTTCAGCACATTTTCTATCATTATTTTTCCCGCGTCGCGCAGGTTTTCAAGCTGTTTTAGCGCCTCGGTGCACGCCTGGCGCAGAGCCTCGTCATCACCTGAGTCGAGATATTCCCTGAGACTATTTATGTTTATCTCGATCTCATCCATCGAGCGGTGGACGAGCAGAATGTGCAGAATCTTTTTTGAATCTCTCCATTCGCTCTCGACTTTATCAAGCGCCTGCTCCTCTCCCTCCCCGGCATCGACGGCGACGAGCAGGGATTTGAGATCCGTTATCAGCTCACCGGTCTTTTTTGAAAATATGAACTGCGAACCGATGCTCATAGTCAGGGTCAGAGCGAGCAGAACAAGTGCCGTCGCAAAGCGTCTCATACTTTTTTCTCCTTTTCGACTATAACAGCGTTTTTGTCGCGGTCAACGGTCATTATCAGCACATCTTCGACCGTCAGCCCCTTTGCCCTGAGCAGGCGTTTGAGTTCTCTGTCGTTCATGCTGCAGTCGTCGTAGTGCTCGCGTATCACTTTTCCGTCGCTGACGACAAGGCACGGCATGCCGGGATCTGGCAGCGATAGCTGCAAAGTCTTTGCGGTCAGCGCATTTTCATCGGGCTTGAGCATGACCGAGAGCTTGCCGTTCGTCTCAAGCACGGCATAGCCGACGGTCGAGATATCAAAAACATCCTTTTGCCGCAGCGCCGTCAGAAGATCGTCAACGGTATAGCGCAGGCGTTTTATCTCTTTTTGATCGATCTTGCCGTCGCGTATGACTGTCACAGCGTTGCCCTCGAGCAGCCTGCGTGCGCCGCGGCTCTTCATGGAAATGACCGAGCTGATTATTTCGAACGCCACGAGCAGAAGCACCGCGACGACGGAATTGAGCAGCGGGATATCCGTATCCTGCATAGGTATAGCCGCGATTTCGGAGAGCAGAATAGTTATAACAAGTTCAGACGGCTGAAGCTCGCCTATTTGCCTTTTTCCCATTATTCTGACCGCCGCAGTCGCCAGAACATATAATATAAAAATCCTCAGTATCGTCAGAACCACAGAACCATTTTTCTACCTCCGTAAATGCTATATACAGTAGTTTTTCTTGTATTTGCATCTTTATCCGATTGACCGAAAAAAGATTTATGTGTATAATATGTGTGCAGTAAAATCGGAAGTGATTTGATATAATATGAAAAAATATATAATGGGTATAGACATCGGCGGAACAAAGTGCGCCGTTCTGCTCGGCAGAGCGCAGGGAGACGCCGACGATATTATTATAGACAAGCTCCGCTTTGAGACACGGGTCGGGCGCGGCTGGCGCGCCGTGACGGAGGGGCTGCTCGCCAATGGTCCGAATCTCCCCGACTGGGAGTGCGTGCCGATAGTCGACATGATTGAAGAGCGGTTCGGGTTCGACGCGTATTTACAAAACGACGCGAACGCCTGCGCGCTCGCCGAATGGAAGTTCGGCGCAGGAAAGGGACTTCGCAACATGATATTTTTAACGTTCGGCACGGGCATGGGCGCGGGACTGATACTCGACGGCAAATTGTACAGCGGCACAAACGACATGGCGGGCGAAGTCGGGCACATGAGAATCGCCGCAGACGGTCCCATAGGCTACGGCAAACGCGGCTCGTTCGAGGGCTTTTGCAGCGGCGGCGGAATAGGCCGACTCGCGCAGGAGATGGCGAGAAAGACGCTCGAAAACGGCGGGAGCACTCTGATGTGCAAAACCGCAGAGGATATTGAAAATATAACGGCAAAATCCGCCGCTGAAGCCGCAGAGAACGGCGACGAGACGGCGAAAGAAGTATACAGAATATGCGGAGAAAAGCTCGGCGAGGGGCTTGCGATACTCGCCGATATACTCGACCCGCAGGCTATAATAATCGGAAGCATCTTCGCCCGCTCCGGGCATCTTCTGAAAGGCAGCATGGAAAAGGCACTGCACCGTGAGGCTCTGAGTCAGACTGCCGGATGCAGGATAATCCCCGCGGGACTCGGCGAGAAGATAGGCGACCTCGCATCGCTCGGAATCGCGCTCGATGCCGCGGCAAACGGAGGAAAAGCATGAACAGGGAAAAGGAAATTTTTGAAGAGCTCTTTGTCCGCTACCCCGCTCTTGAGGGGATAAGAGAAGACATCAAGAGCGCCTATGATGTTATCTGCGCCTGCTTCGACCGCGGCGGCAAGCTGCTCATCTGCGGCAACGGCGGAAGCGCGGCGGACGCGCAGCACATAGTCGGCGAGCTGATGAAAGGCTTTCTGCTCAAGAGAGAACTTACTGACGAACAGAGACAGGCTTTTTCAGAAATAAAGGACGGCGAATATCTCGCGAACCATCTTCAGGGCGCGCTGCCCGCAGTTGCGCTGAGTGCGCACGAGGGACTGAACACAGCATTTGCAAACGACATAGCCGCCGATATGATATTCGCTCAGCAGGTCTGGGCATACGCATCGTCGAGCCCCGACGCACTCATTGCGCTGAGCACCTCCGGCAACTCCGCGAACGTTGTCAACGCAGTGAAAGTCGCCAACGCCATGGGGATCGAGAGCATCGGCATAACCGGAGAAAAAATGAGCCTCATGAGCGAGATGTGCACGGTCTGCCTGCGCCTGCCGGAGACCGAGACGTTCAAAGTCCAGGAGCTGACTCTCCCCGTCTATCACGCCCTGTGCGCGATGGCGGAAGCGACATATTTCAACAAGTAATTTATTTTGAAAGGACATAAATAAATGGCAAATTCTATTCCGAGAGCGGAGCATCCGAATCCGCAGTTTGAAAGAGAAAACTGGCTCAACCTCAACGGAGAATGGGAGTTCGAAATTGACAACAGCGTCAGCGGCAGAGAGCGCGGACTCCAGAATGCGGAGCATCTGAGCTCAAAGATCATAGTCCCGTTCTGCCCCGAGAGCCGTCTTTCCGGCGTTGAGAACACCGATTTCATGAACTGCGTGTGGTACAGACGCGACATCGAAATCAGCGAAAGCGAGCTTGAGGGCATAGTCATACTGCACTTCGGCGCGGTCGACTATGACGCGACAGTCTACGTAAACGGCGAAGAAGCAATGCACCACAAGGGCGGCTATGTCTCGTTTGCCGGGGACATCACGAAGTTCCTCAAAGCCGGCAAAAACTCAATAGCGGTCGAAGCGCGCGACGATGTGAGAAATCCGCTCATTCCGCGCGGCAAGCAGAGCGAGCGCCTTCATTCGCACGACTGCGACTACACCCGCACGACGGGTATCTGGCAGACTGTCTGGGTAGAATTCGTGCCTAAGAGCTACATAAAGAGCATCAAGCTCTTCCCGAATCCCGAGAGCTCTTCCGTCGCTTTTTCATGCGAGCTCTGCGGCAGCGGCGAGCTCGGAATAGATGTTCTCTACGAGGGCAAACTGGTCGGCAGATACGACTGCAAAAATGCGGCAGGCTGCGTCAGCGGCGACATGAAGCTCATTGAAAAACACCTGTGGGAGGTCGGCTGCGGCAGGCTCTATAACCTTGTCATCACCTTCGGCGGCGACACCGTACAGAGAAGAGCTATTTCGGTCTGCGCGATGTCCGCCTTGACGGATTCAAATATCTCATCAACGGCAAGTCCGTTTTCCAGCGCCTTGTGCTCGACCAGGGCTTCTACCGCGACGGAATATACACCGCTCCCGACGACAGCGACATGATAAAAGATATAGAAATATCTCTCGCCGCCGGCTTCAACGGAGCGAGACTGCATCAGAAGGTTTTCGAGCAGAGATTCCTCTATCACTGCGACCGCCTGGGCTATATCGTCTGGGGCGAATATCCGAACTGGGGACTTGACTACTCCGCGCCCGACGCGATTTACGGCATTCTGCCCGAGTGGTGCGAGGAGGTCGAGCGCGACTTCAACCACCCGTCGATAATCGGCTGGTGCCCGTTCAACGAAACCTGGGACTACGCAGGCCGCGAGCAGAGAGACGAACTGCTTGAGGCAGTCTATAAAATCACAAAACAGCTCGACAGCACCCGCCCGTGCATCGACACAAGCGGAAATTTCCATGTTATGAGCGATATCTTCGACGTTCACGACTATGAGCAGGATCCGAAGATATTCAAAGAAAATTACGATAAGCTCGTCTCGGACGGCACTCTGTTTGACAGGCACGACAGCCGCCAGAAATACGCGGGCGAGCCATGCCTGGGGCTACGGCAACGCGCCAAGGACAGAGAATGAGTTTATCGAGAGATACAGAGGGCTCACCGAAGCCCTGCTCGGCAACGAGCTGATGTTCGGCTTCTGCTACACGCAGCTCTACGACATAGAGCAGGAGCAAAACGGACTTTACACTTACGACCGCGAGCCGAAATTCGATATGACCGTGTTTCACGGAATAAACAGCGCAAAGGCCGCGATCGAAGAATAAGAAATAGGAGATAATAACAGTCAAATGTCAAATTCGACCCGCTCGGGTTTCTACAAAAAAATGTTTTCTTTGGCGATACCCATCGCCCTCCAGCAGCTGCTGACCTCATGCGCTCAGCTCGTCGATACCGCAATGACCGTGGGACTCGGCAACGTCAGCACGGCGGCGATAGGTGTCGCGGGACGCTGGGGCTTCCTTTTGAACCTCGCCCTGTTCGGAATAAGCTCCGGCACAGCGACAATGACGGCGCAGTTCTGGGGCTGGGGCATAAACGACAGACGGAGCATCCGCCGCAGCTACGGCATAGGGCTCATTCTCTCGCTTGCCGTGGGTGCATTATACACTGTATCGGTGCTCGCAATCCCGGAGCAGATGATGCGCGTTTTCACCTCCGAGGATGAGGTCATAGCCGCCGGAGTGCAGTATTTGCAGGCCGTTGCGCCCTACGGAATTTTTGTCGCCATCTCGCTTGTCACGAGCACCGTCATGCGCTCGACCGAGGACGTTCACACGCCGCTCGCCTGCTCGATAGCGTCCGTTGCGACAAACACTGTGCTCAACTACATTCTAATATACGGCAAGCTGGGCTTCCCCGCGCTGAAGCTTCGCGGTGCGGCGATAGCGACGGCCATAGCCATGGGCGTTTCTTTGTAATAGGCAACGTGAAAAAGAATATCATCCATGCGCCGATCGGCGAATTTTTCAAGAAGGATATTGAATTTTTCAAGAAGTTCCTGCGTGTCTGTATCCCGATAATGCTCAATGAGCTGCTCTGGGGAATAGGCACCAATGTCTATGCCATGGTTTATGCGCGTCAGGGCAGCGAAAACTACGCCGCATATACGATATTCAGCTCGATAGAACAGATAGCCTTCGTCTTCTTCGTCGGCATTTGCCACGCCTGCTCGATAATGACAGGCAAGGCGGTCGGCGCCGGCAAGGTGGATGAGGCCTACTCCATGGGCAAGCGGTTCATAAAGCTCGTTCCCCTGCTCGGAGTGCTGACGGGAGTCGCCATAATATTCCTGCGCAATCCGCTGCTGCGGATACTGCCCATTGAGACGGAGGGCGCCCGGCAGATGACGTCGACGCTCCTGCTCATCTACTCGCTGTGGATAGGAGTCAGAAACATCTCGTATGTCTGCGTGGTCGGCATATTCAGAGCCGGCGGAGACACGAAAATAGGAATGTTCCTCGACATAGGCGCGCTGTTTTTATTTAGTATACCGATAGTGACCACGCTCGGATTTTTGACAGACGTTCCGTTCTATGTGCTGATAATTGCGATGTATATCGCGGAGGACACGCCGAAATCCTTACTCTGCCTGATAAGATTCAAGAGGAACCGGCGGGGTCTTCTATTTGGGGAACAAGGTGGGAGTTATCAGATTTCGGTCTGCACGCCGATAAACAGCGGCAAGTTCGTTTTGGTGTCCACTATCATATAGACAAACGGTCGGTTGAGGCAAACGGGATTTATCGCCGGCATGCTCATTTTGCTGATGCCGACAAGCGTCGCCGCGGCGGCACGCGTGCCCTCCTGATCGACTTCGATAAAAGTCTTGTGCATCACGGTGCCGATATAAGCGCCGTCGTTTTTGTCTATGAGCGAAGAAAAGTCGGCAGATTTGCGGTCAAACGCATCTTCTATGCCCATCTTTTTGAGCGTGTCGATAAGCTGCGTGCTGTACTCCGCCTTGAACTTTGGCATTTTCACATCGACTTCTTCGTTTTTCTTGGCGGATGAGAATATTTTCATCAGCTTTTCGCCGCTGAGAGAGGCTATATAGTCATCGATGTTCACATCTTCGTTCGGCAGGAGTGCCGCGAAAGCGAAGCGGCCGTTCTTATAGGGCTTCATGAATCCGACCGCGTCGCTGTCCGAAAGATATACACTTTCGGTCGAACACATAAATTCGGTTTTCTTTTTGCTGCCGGAATACGAGGTGAATTCAAGCTTCTCTATATCGCTTCTCTTATACGGAGTCTCCCACTTCGCGTCGAACGCTATGGCGTTTATGAGCATCATAACGGCGTCTCTATCGGCATTTTCGATTATCTTCGGTATCATGCCGTCAGTGTTTTTCTTAACCCATGAGTTGATGCTGCTGACGGTCTTTTTGCTCGACAGCGGGGCGGAGAAAATCTGCGCGGAGTAGCTGTCCACCGCCTTTTGCAGAAAAGCCTGCTTTGCTTCAACGCTGCTGTCCGTCCAGACGGAATTTGCGATTTTCAGCTCGTCGCTCTCGGTCAGAAAGTCGCAGTAGGCGCGCATATAGGCGTTGAGCGTGTCGCGGTCAAGTCCGCCGAGAGCCTGCTCAAGCTGGGCGAGCGTATTGCCCTGAGCGCCGTTTTGCACCAGCGCGAGCGCGGTAAGCACGGACAGCGGCGACACAAGCGTCGTCTTGCCCTTTGAATAGTTATCTTTGAAAAGCTCTGCCGCAAACGATGAGGCGGCGGCTTTAAATTCGTCGTCGGGGGCTTTTGAGGCGGATTCGTTCTTTGAAATCCCCTCGGTCAGGTCGCGTACAGCGCCGCTTTTCACGCCCTTGTTATGAACTTTTCCCACGGTCTTTCCGCAGCCGGAAAACGGTAAAATACAGGCGGCAAGCGACAGAACGCTCATGAAAACAGCCAGCCGCCGCTCCTGCGCGTGTGCCCTTTTCGGCAACCTCGATAAAGGTCTTGTGAATAACATCGCTTATGTAAATATTTTCGTTCTTTAAGGTAGCCATGGACGAGAAGTTTGCCCTGTCCCCGTCAAATGCCGTGCTCATACCCATTTTCTTGAGAGTGTCAACGAGCGAGTTGCTGTATTCGCACTTGAACTTCGGCATCTGCGTGTTGACCTTTTCACTCTTTCTTGAGCCTAACGCTTTAAGGAAGTCTCTGCCAGTCAGCGAGGCGATATAGCTGTCGATGCTCGTTCCCTCGTTCGGCAAAAGCGCGACAAAGGCAAACTTGCCGCCCTTATAATATTTGACAAAGCCCGTGGCATTCTCGGTCTCGATATATTCCGTCTCCTGCGAATACATATATTCCGCCTTGACGAGATTGCCCTTGGCATTTTTGAACGTGCCCTCGCTCACGCAGTTGTCGGTATAGGGGTCATCCCACTCCGCCTCGAGGCAGAGCGCGTTCATGAGCACCATGACCGTGAGGGGGTCGAACTCGTCGACCAGCTTCTTTATCATGCCGTTCGTGTTTTTGTTCACCCATGAATTTATCTCGTTTACGGTATTTTTTCTTGTGAAATCCGCTTTATATGCCTGCGCCGAATAGAAATCCGCGTTCTTCTGGAGGAAAGAGGTCTTGACATCGAGCCTGCTGTCTATCCAGAGAGAGTTTGCGCATTTCAGCGCGCTGTCCTTGCCGGTGAGCTCGGCGAGATATGCGTTCATATAGGCGTTCAGAACATCGCGGTCAAGCCAGCCGAGAACCTTCTGCATCTCGGAGAGGGTCTTGCCCTCTGCGCCGTTTTGCGTCATGGCGAGCGCGGTGAGCACGGAGAGAGGCGAAACGAGGGTGTTCTTGCCGGACTTGTATTCATCCTTGAAAAGGTCGAGCGCAAACGATGCGGCGACATTCGCAAAGCGGCTGTCCGGCTTTTTGGATGCGCCCTTGCCCTTGGTTATGCCCTGCATGAGATCCTGCGCGGCGGCGCCTTTATTGCCCTTGTCAGTCGCGGTGATAGAAATATCGCCGTCCTTTGTCGGCGTGACGGTGGTGTCATCTGTAGTCTGCGATGTCCGCGATGTTCCGGAATCCGGCTTTTTTGCGCACGCTGCGAGCGGCAGCATGACGGCGGCGCAGAGCAGAAGAGCCGCTAACCTTTTGAGTTTCATTTCTTTCCTCCCCTTTTTGTTCATGCGTCCCTGAGGACGACGTTTGTAAAATGCTTGTTATACACGGTCAAAATCATATGGCATCCGGTTTTCCGTTCGCTCTCCGACTTTTTGAGCGAGACGGTGAGCGTATTGCTTGAGTCCATAGTGCAGTCCGCCAAATCATATTCGCAGTCCGCGGTTATTATCACAACGGTGTTGTTTTTAAAATATTCATCGTCCCTGCCCGAAAGCTCGGATTTCAGTTCTTCGCTCAATATTCCGTATTTCTCCTGCGCTGCGAGATATTCCGCGAGCTTTTCTCGGTTGCTTATTACTATCGCATCGGGCGTGCCGTTGCTTTTTTCTCCCTTCTTGTCGGGGAAAGCCCTGAAATCACAGTTGAGGCGGTCGAAGTCACCTTTTTTGCCGCCGTCAACCGTTGTCACAGCCGCCCCGTGATTTTCGGTCGGCACAACACTCGAACCGGATTTAACAGAACCGCTTGAAATATCTGTCGCGATATCGGGCTGTTGATAACATTCCTGATCCTCACTCGTCAGCGGCGCGGACTTATATCCCTCAGGGATGCCCTCGGTCTGAACATAATTCTCGGCATTTATCGGCTGCTCGGCGGGCATGGCGTCTTTCATAGAGAACGATGTTGAATGATAAACTGCTGCGGTGGCGGCAGTCAGTGCAATAACAAAGCACGGCACGGCGGGCCTTTTTAAGGCGGTGCATTATCACGCGGTTGCGTTTTTTTATTCTTGCGCGTTCCTTTGAAGCGCGCGCATAAACTTCATTTTTGAATTCCTTATCGGTCTTCATAGCAAAAGCCCTCCTTTTCAAGCTCGGTTTTAAGCGCCTGCTTCGCCCTGTAGAGGAGATTAGCAAGCTGCTTTTTGCTTTTGCCCATAATTTTTGCCGCACCGTCGCCGTCCACTTCCTCAAAATAGACAAGATACAGCACAGTTCTGTAATCATTGTTGAGCCTATCCATACACTCGCGCACAGTTTTCGCGTCCTCGCCCCTGTAAAAAGAGTCTATCGCGCTCTCATCCCAAATCTCCTCTCCCTCGTCGGGCACGGTGCGCTTTTTGCGGAGAAAATCTATCGCCTTGTGCCGCGCGACGGAATATATGTAGGTTTTGAACGAGCTTTTGAAGCGAAAACGTCCGGGGTGCACGAGAATTTCGACAAAGGTATCCATAGCTATGTCCTGCGCCTCTTCGGCGGAGCGGACATAACCTTTGATGAAAAATATCAGTCTGTCTCGATAGGCGTCCATGAGTTCATCAAACGCACTTTGATCGCCTTCGATAAAACGGCGGGAGGTCCTCTCCCCGCTGCGGCGTCCCGCCTTTCACTTATACTGTCGCAGAAGTCTGCGGATTTTCTCACCTGTTTTGGAAAAAATTTTAAAAAAGCGCGGAGGTTCACAAAAAGCCTCCGCGCTCTGTTTATTCAATTGACTCCGGGCGCAATGAAGCCCTCGCCGAGGATTTCGCCCGCCTCGGTGATGATTATAAACGTATCTGTATCTATCTGCCTGATTATCTTCGTCAGCTGGGGCACCTCGTTTTTCTTCACGGCGCAGACGACCATATTCTTCTCCTTGCCAGTATAGCCGCCCTTGACCGGCAGGATGCTGACTCCCCTGCCCATCTTTGAAGTTATCGCATCGGATATCTCCTGCGCGTGCTCAGTCACGGCGAGCAGCAGCTTGCCGCTGCCGGTGCCGTAGAGAATATAATCGAGCAGGCGGGAATTGACGAAAATAACTATAACCGCGTACATAGCGGACTCGATGGAGCGGAAAACGACCGCGCCGAGGATAACTATTATCGCATCGGCAGCCATAAGCCAGCCCCGCGCCCGTGCAGACGCCGCAGAATATTGCCGCTAAAATCTTGTCGCCGGTATAGGTCGGCAAAAATTTGCTGAAAAGATCGAGCGTGGCGGAGAGAATCACCGTCACCCACATCGTCTTTGCAACGAAGCGCCAGCCGATGAAAATAAAGGCTAAGATCATCAGCGGAACATTGAGCAGAAAGTTCGCCGTGCCGAGCGGAATGAATTCAAAAAGATGGTTGACTATTATCGCAAGACCCGTCGTGCCGCTCTGCGCGATGCTGTTGGGCAGAGCAAACGCCACAACGCCTATCGAATAGAGCGAACAGCCGACTATCCAGCAGATATTGTCTATTACCGCCCCTGCCACTTTCTGTCCCTGCCACTTTCTGTCCCGTTGTTTTCGGCGCGGTGGAAAACCTTTTTTCGAGCCGCCTTTTGCGTCGCTCGTATGGGGTCAGTGCCTCTTTCTTTCTGCTTTTCCTGTTCATCACTTCACCTCGTCAGCCTTTTCGGCATTGGAAATATGTTCAAACAGTTCTTCAATCCTCTTATCCTGCCCGCTGAGGTAGAGCCAGCCGAACAGCGCTTCGAGACCCGTTGCGCTGTGATATTCGGCGGAGCTTGCGCTCTTGGGGACTCTGCCGGTATGTGCGTTTCTGCCGCGCCGATAGATATCGGCCTCGTGCTCAGTCAAAACAGGCGCTATGACCTGCGCAGCCCTCGCCTGAGCGGCGGCACAGACCCGCTTCGCCGCGAGCGGATGCAGCTTGCCGACGGGGCGGTTCGCCTGCATGACGAGATTACCCCTGACGAGCAGATCAAACACCGTATCGCCTATAAAAGCGAGAGTCAGCGGACTGAGCAAATCTGGATCGGTATTTTTCAGTTCTTCGCTTATTCCTATCAAATGAGAAGCCTCCGTTACGGCATATAGTCGAACTCGAGATCGTAAATTTCAACGGTGTCGCCCTGCTGGATACCCATGCTTTCGAGCTTGTCAAGTATGCCGCTCGAATGCAGCACGCGCTGGAAATACTGGAGCGACTCATAGTCGTCCATATCGGTACGCTGAAGTATCTTGAGCAGCCACGGAGCCTCGACGATAAACACGCCGTCCTCCTCGCGCACGGTGAAGCCCGTATCTTTCTGCCGCTCGAACATCTCGACGGGTATCTCCTGCGCCTCATAGCGTTTTATAGGCGGCAAGGTCTTGAGCCGTTTGGCAACTGCGTTTATGACTTCGGCGGTGCCCTCCTGAATCGGCGCGCACATGGTATAGAACTCATAGCCGCGGGAGGTGAAATACTCGCGCAGGTGCTCAATCTGAGCGTCGTCCGCCATGTCTATTTTATTCGCCGCAACGATCTGCGGAAGCTTTGAAAGCTCGGGGTCGAACTTTTCAAGCTCAGCGTTTATTTTCTCGAAGTCCTCTATCGGATCCCTGCCCTCGCTGCCCGCAGCGTCTATTATATGCAGGAGCATGCGGCAGCGCTCGACATGGCGCAAAAATTCGTGGCCGAGACCGACGCCGTCGCTCGCGCCCTCAATGAGTCCGGGAATATCCGCGACGACAAACGACTCGCCCTCGCCCATGGTGACAACGCCGAGGACGGGAGTTATGGTTGTGAAATGATAGTCCGCGATTATGGGCTTTGCCTCGCTGACGACCGAGATAAATGTTGACTTGCCGACATTCGGGAAGCCGAGCAGACCAACATCGGCGAGAAGCTTCAGCTCGAGAATGACCTCCCACTCCTCACCGGGAGTGCCGCTCTTTGCAAAGCGCGGGGTCTGGCGGGTCGGGGTCTTGAAATGGGTGTTGCCCCAGCCGCCGCGGCCGCCTTTTGCGGCAACGAACGAGGTCTTTTCGGACATATCCGCCATAACGGCGTTCGACTCCGCCTCGCGGATTATCGTTCCGCGCGGAATCTTGATGACAAGATTCTCGCCGTTTTTGCCGCGCCTGCGTCCGCCGTCGCCGCGCTTTCCGTCGGGAGCGGGGTATTTTCTCTTGGTATTTTCTCTTGTAGCGGAAGTCCGCAAGGGTCGCGAGGTTATCGTCAACCTCGAATATGATATCTCCGCCCTTGCCGCCGTCGCCGCCGTCGGGACCGCCGGACGCGATATATTTCTCGCGGTGGAAAGTCACCGCGCCGTCGCCGCCGTTTCCGGCTTTGATTTTGATTTTTGCAATATCTACAAACATAGAAGTTCCTTTACTTTTGTTTTCTTTTCGGGGTTATCTGCCCTCGCGCGCCGCCTTTATGTTTTCGACAAACTTGCGTGCGGTGTCGGTGATGCGCTGATAGTCGCCGGTCTTTGCGCCTGCGGTCAGCGAGCTGCCCGCGCCGACTGCGACTGCGCCCGCCTTAATCCAATCGGCGGCATTATCGACATCGACTCCGCCGGTCGGCATCATCTTCGCGTAGGGTATCGGTCCTCTTATAGCCTTGATTATCTTCGGGCCGAAGACATCGCCGGGGAATACTTTGAGTATATCCGCGCCCGCCTCCATGGCGGCGACAGCCTCTTTGACGGTCATTATGCCGGGCATGACGGCAACCCTGTAGCGGTTGCACATCTTCACGGTCTCGGGGTCAAAATAGGGGCTGACAACGAAGTTTGCGCCGGAGAGCATGGCTATTCTCGCGGTCGGCGCATCCATGACCGTGCCTGCGCCGAGAATCATCTGCTCGGGCGTGTAGCGCTTTGCAAGCTCCTCGATAACCTTATCGGCATGGGGAACGGTGAAAGTAAGCTCGATAGCCGCGACGCCGCCCTCGATGCACGCGTCGGCGATTCTGCTCGCCTGATCGGCACTCTCCGCTCTTACAACCGCAACGATGCCGCAGTCCTGTATTTTAGTCAGTATTTGTTCTTTGTCCATTTTTATCTTCCTCTCTTATCTCTGAACTCTTGCGCCTGCGCCGTTCATAACGGCTTCGACCTCGCGCTTGCTTGCCATTGAAGTGTCGCCCGGGGTGGTCATCGCCAGCGCTCCGTGCGCTATGCCGCAGTTGACTGCATACCGAGGATCGCCCTCGGTCATCAGACCGTAGATGAGACCCGATGCGAACGAATCGCCGCCGCCGACGCGGTCGAATATCTCGAGCGAGTCGAGCTTCATACCCTCATAAAGCTTGCCATCCGCCCAGCAGATAGCGCTCCAGTCGTTGACCGTTGCGGTCTTGACGGTTCTGAGCGTTGTTGCAACAACCTTGAAATTCGGATATACCTTAACGGCGTTTTCGATCATCTTGCAGTAGCCGTCAACATTGAGCTTCTTGAGTCCCGCGTCGTTTCCCTCGACCTCAAGACCGAGGCAGGCGGTGAAATCCTCCTCGTTGCCTATCATGACATCGATATATTTGGCTATTTCGCGGTTGACCTGCTGCGCCTTCTCCTGACCGCCGATACCCTTCCAGAGCGACGGACGGTAGTTGAGATCATAGGAGACGACGGTGCCGTATTCCTTCGCCTTTTTGACTGCGGCGATAACGGTCTGTGCGCTCGTCTCGGACAGAGCGGCAAAAATTCCGCCCGTGTGCAGCCAGCGGACGCCGAGCTTACCGAAGATATAGTCCCAATCGACATCCTCGGCTCTGAGCTGAGATGCCGCAGTATTGCCTCTGTCAGACACGCCGACGGCTCCGCGGATTCCGTAGCCGCGCTCGGTGAAGTTGAGTCCGTTTCGGACGTTTCTGCCGATGCCGTCATAGCTCATCCATTTTATAAACGAGGTGTCGACTCCGCCCTGGAGAATGAAGTCCTCTATGAGCCTGCCGACCTCGTTATCCGCGAGTGCGGTTATGACTGCGGTGCGAAGTCCGAAGCAGCGGCGCAGTCCGCGCGCGACATTGTATTCTCCGCCGCCTTCCCAAGCGGTGAAAGATCGCGAATTCTTTATTCTGCCCGCGCCCGGATCGAGGCGGAGCATTATCTCGCCGAGAGATATTTCATCAAACATGCAATCCTCGGGTCTTTTGAGTTCAAGCTGCATAAATTATACTTCCTTTCCTGCCGGATATATTGATGCGGTATTCCCGCGTGGCTTTCATACATAGTTAGTATACGACGAAAACGCAATTTTTACAATAACAAACGCCAAAAAGAGCAGAAAAATCCCCCGGTTTGAAAAATTAAAACCGAGGGATTTGAAATCATATGCTGCGCAGCGTTATATCTTTTTATAAGTGAGCACGCTGAACTGCGCGCTGACGGTGAGCGAGCTCAATTTTTCGAGCTTCTCCCTGTCCTGCTGCGAGGTTTTGTAGCAATAGGGAGTCATATTGAAAAGGTCGGTTATATCCTTCCCGCTTTCGAGCGCAAAAGTATAGCATATCTTCTCTTCACCGACGAGGCGGAAGCCCTCGATATCATGCGGCGGAACTTCGTTCTCATACGGCGCGTCATACACGGCGCTTTTTAACTCCCACAAATGCTTTTCGAGCGGTATTGCCTTGACGAATACACCGTCTTTTTTGAGCACGCGCGAAAACTCCTGCGGGCAGGCGGGCGCGAAGATATTTACTATCGCGTCGCATTCGCCGTCGCCCACGGGCAGCTTATATATGCTCGCCACGGCGCGTTCGACTCCGCAGTTTTTCGGCGCCTTTTCGAGCGCGTATTTCGAGATATCCACGCCGAGCACCTGCGGCTCAAGTCCCGATTCATCGAGCCTGCTTTTAAAGTACGAAGTGTACCAGCACTCGCCGCAGCCTGCATCGAGCAGAGTACCGCCGCGCGGGAAATCCGCCGAAAGAGCTTCATAAACGGCCTCGCGCAGAGGCGTATAGAAGCCCTTTGAAAGGAAATCGCGCCGCGCGTTTATCATCAGGCGGTCGTCGCCGTGGCGCTTTGCGCCCGATGAGTTGCTCATCAGCAGATTCACATAGCCTTTTGCAGCGATATCAAAGGTGTGCCCTTGCGGACACACCCATATCTTTTCTTCTTTTTTCAGCTCCTGCGAGCATACGGGACAGCGAAAACTCATTTTGCCTGTGCAAGTTCCTTTTCTGCACCTTTGGGAGCGAACATCTCGTTGACATTGTTCTTGCCCTTATGATGATAAGGCGCTATTTTAAGTATGATATAAAACGGCACTGCGCCGAGGGTATTGAAAACTATGTCGGTCATGGTGTCCATGAGAGCGAAACGCGCGGGATCTCTGGGCTTAAAGAAAGTTCTCGTATTGTTCGCCGCCTTTGCAAGTTCATACGACCAATGCTGAGAATCGCCGCCCGCTATCTGATCGAAGCTGAACTCGAAGAGCTCCCAGCAGGTGGAGATAAAGAACGAGAAGCCGAGAGCGCAGAGCAGGACTATCGGCAGATCGCACTGCTTCTTTTCGCGCTTCGGCATGGGCTCATAGCCCATGAACACCGCCTCAGCTCCGCCGAGCAGGTGGAGTATCTTATCCCACATAAAGATGGAATAATAGAAGTTCAGGAACGCGCCGCCGAAGGATGCGAGCAGCAGTCCGACGGACGCGACGGTCTGGCAATAAGCCGGGAGCTGGCGCAAGCAGTTTTTCTCGGGCAGAGCCTGGATTATCTCCCAAGCGAACATTCCGACGAGATTTGCAAACAGCTGAAGCGCCATCTGCGTCTTCGGCAGATCCGAGGGCGGGTTGGTAAACAGAAGGCTCACCATCGCGCCTATCATAATCAGACGGAATATCCACCATACGATGAACTCCCATTTCTTCGCGCTCGACATAAGCCGGCTGAAATAATTTTTCACAAACTTTTCCTCTTTTCTTTGTTTTTCCCTTAAACACACGAGCTAATTATAACATCTGTGAGTTTTATTTTATTCTTAATACACAATATCGGTCTTTTTTGTATTATCCGACAAAAAGCGGGTGCTCAATTTGTATATTCATACAGTTTTCAGGCGAGGGATTTCAGCAGGCGGAAGAAAATATCTTTGAAAGTCAGCGCGCGCCAGGCATCGGGCGCGCCGAGGCTCAGCACCACTTTACCGAGCACCTGCCCTTTCTCGACAGGCGCCTGAACGTCGACGCAGAGCTCGACATCGGTCTTTATCTTGCCCTCCTCGCCCTTTTTGACGAGCACGCTGGCGGCTTTCGGCAGAGACGGATGAATCGAATCGACAACGCCGCCTATTACAGCGACATCGGTTATCAGCGACGGGTCTATCTCGGGCGTGACAGTAGAATAGTTTGCAAAACCCCAGTTGAGCATAGCCTTTGCGCCGTTGAAGCGGTCGTCGCTCGTCTGGCTGCCCATGACAACGGCTATGAGATGCGTGTTGCCGCGCTTCGCGCTCGCGGGGGCCCAGCATCGACACAGCATCCTGCCTTCGCCGTTGTGCCGGTCTTGAGCCCGGTCGTGCCTTTGTAGAATCTGACCAACTTATTCGTGTTGACAAGCTCCGTTGCGCCGCCGCGCAGGGAGTCCATCCAGATAGTTGTGTAGTTCATTATGCGCTCGTGTTTCAACAGCTCGCGTGACATTATCGCGACATCCATCGCGGTGGTCAAATGGGTCGTTGTGGTGTCATCAAGACCTGTGCAGTTATCAAAATGTGTATTCTTCATGCCGAGCTGCCCGGCACGCTCGTTTATCATCGCGGTGAACGCCTCGTCGCTGCCTGCGAGCAGCTCGCCCAGAGCCGTGCAAGCGTCGTTCGCGCTGTAAACAGCAGTAGCCTTGAGCAGATCATCGACCGTCATCTGCTCGCCCTCTTTGAGCCATATCTGCGAGCCGCCTTTTGATGCGGCAGAGGCGGAGGCGGGGTAGGGGGGGTGGGGGGTACGGTGTCGCTGAGCGATATCTTCCCGCTGTCGAGTGCCTCGGTCACGAGCAGAAGTGTCATTATTTTCGTAACGGAGGCTGGATAAAGTTTTTCATCGGCGTTCATGCTCATGAGCACCTTGCCGGAATCCACATCCATGAGCACCGCCGCTTTCGCCTTGACGGTGACGGGCATCGGCTCGTCGGCGAAGCTCACGCAGCAGCAAGAGAACATCATCAGAAGAACAAGGGCGGCGCAGAGCACCGTTTTCAGCTTACGGTTCATAACATCATCTCCCGAAAATCAAAAGCGGATATAGAAACAGTATTAAAGATATATGCCGATTATCTGCATCTTAGCCCCGCGGACTTGCACAAGAGGGCGAAATGCTGTATAATTTCACTGCAAAACTCAAAGGAAGGGCGGCTTTTGCCGCGGTGATGATATGAAGGTCGCATTCTGCACTCTCGGGTGCAAGGTCAATCAATATGAATCGCAGTCGATGGAGCAGGCGCTGATAAAGCGCGGCTTTGAATGTGTAGGGGCGAGCGAAGAGGCGGATGTCTACATAGTCAACTCCTGCACCGTAACCGCCGAGAGCGACCGCAAAACGAGACAGAATGTGCGCCATCTGCGAAAGCTGCATCCGGACGCCGTGATAGTGCTCACGGGCTGCATGCCGCAGGCGTTTCCCGAGGACGCGCGTCTGCTCACCCAGGCGGATATCGTCACCGGCAACCGCTCGAACAAGCAGATTCCCGACATGATCGATGAATTCTTCCGCACGCGTGAGAGGATCGTTCGCATAGCTCAGCACGAAAACGGCGAAAAATTCTCCGGCGAGCTGATAAACGATTTTCGCGAGCGCACAAGGGCAACGGTCAAAATCGAGGACGGCTGCAACCGTTTCTGCTCCTACTGTGTCATTCCATATGCGCGCGGGCGCGTGCGTTCGAAGCCGCTCGAAGACATAAGAGAAGAGATATCCTCGCTCGAAAAGAAAGGCTTTTCGGAGATAGTTCTCGTCGGCATAAACCTTTCGGCATACGGCACTGACTGTGGGGCGAGCATATGCGACGCGGTCGAGCTCGCCGCATCATTCGATGGGATAAAGCGCGTGCGTCTCGGCTCTCTCGAGCCCGACCACATGACCCCGGACGTTACAAAAAGGCGGCGTGAATGCAAAAACACCGCCGCCGAATACGAAGAACTCTGCACAAGGCTCAGAAGCGAGTTTGAGGACGCGACGCTGACGACGGATGTTATGGTCGGCTTCTCTGGCGAGACTAAAGAAGATTTTGAGATTTCGCGCGATTTCGTCAGGAAGATAGGCTTCGAAAAAGTTCACGTATTCCCCTATTCACGCAGGACGGGCACGCGCGCAGCGGAGTTCCCGGATGTCGTTGAAAACGCCGAAAAAGAGCGCAGAAGCCGCGAGATGATCACGGCGGCAGGCGAAGTTCGGCATGAATTTTTAGAGAGACAAATCGGCAGAACGGTCGAGGTGCTGTTTGAAGAGAAGCTGCGCGACGGCAGCATTCAGGGCTACACGGCGAACTACACGCCGGTCAGAATAAAGAGCGGCTGCACACACGGTCTGCGCAAAGTAAAAATCACCGCCTGCGGCAATGACTGGTGCGAGGGCGAGCTGATATAATGACAAAAACCGACCTAAGAAACATAGGTCGGTTTAACTTTTTATATCTGCAAAAGCAGTGCGGATATATTTATTTAAGTATCTTTCTGAGCTTGCTGCTCAGGCGCAGGCAGTAGAACGTGATGAGCTTTGAGAGCGCGTAATCGTAGAGCAGGAAGGTAATAATTCCGAGAATTGCTATCGCGGGTATCGCCCACTTGCCGAGAAAATCCGGCAGGTCGGGGTCGATGCCCATAAATTTTACCATCAGAAAATACGAAAGCGACATAACGACCGAAAAGGTCAGCACTTTTATAATATACTCGACCGCGCGCGGCGTTTTGCTCTCGAGCACGGATTTGAGCACGGGATAATAGCCGAAAAAGACTGCGTAAATTATCGCCGCCTCTTTGTTCGGGACAACTATCAGCGACAGCACGGACACCGCCGCCCACACGCCGAGCGCCCATTTTTTGTCAACTTCAATGACTATCAACTTCAATGACTATGACCGCGACGAACAGACCCGATATCGCGGGGAGCGCCAGCTCGAGATTCGGGATAATCGAGACTAACGCCATCAGAGCGACAGACAGCGCCGCAAAAACGGCGCTGAGAGCTATTTTGGATGTTTTTTTCATTTCCTGTTTCATATCAAGATCAATCCTCAGCAGCACGGGATAAGGTCGCCGCCCATGCACTCGCAGCAGCAGTCGGCGCAGAGCAGACCGGAGCAAACATCGCAGGCACTGCATCCGCTCGACGATTTGCGGGCGCTGCGGAAGCCGCCGTTCTTCGACGCGTCGAGATTCTCCTTTGCCGCCGCATATTCGCGGTTGTTGGGATCCATTCTGCACGCGCGGTCAAAATTCTCAGATGCATAGTCGAGCCAGCCGCGTCTCTGCTGAGCCGCGCCCTTGAGATAATACCACTCTGCAGCGCGATACTGCTCGGGAATTCCGTCGAGCAGAACCAATGCGTCCTCTATCCTGCCGCTGCGTATTTTTTCGCGTATATCAGACAGGTCGGACATATTGTTCGCATATGATGAAGAGCGCGAAGACGATGAAGAAGAGCCGCCGAGTCCGCCCCGAAGCATGACTATCTGATCATATGCGTCGTTGAGCTCCTGCATTTTGCCGTCGTCCGACGAGTCGCTGTATTTGCGGGCGAGCTCGCGATAAGCGTTTCTTATCTGCTCGTCACTCGCCGTGTCCGGTACTCCGAGAACCGAGAACGGATTCTTTTTCATTCTTCACACCCTCTTTCTTTCTGAATACTTCCGTCTGCGAAGCAAACATTCCGTCGCAGACCACATTTTCTATTATATCCCCGAATCGGTTGAACTTCAGTCCGTTCAGTGCGTTCGCCGTCTCGCCCGCCGTGAGGTCGAGACACTCTTTGGCAAATTTTCTGAACTCATCGCCCGAGAGGCTGTTTGCATCGGGGAATTTTGCTTTTAGCGGATTATATGACCCGCTCTTTATATCCTTTTCGATATCGTCAACGGCATCGAGCAGATATATCCACCTGCCCAGAAGATAGCCGAAACGCCACAGCTGTATTTTGTCCTCGCCGTAGTATCCCTGAGAGAATATTGCGGCGAGCATCTTACCGGACGGATCCGCCGCCTCGTCGAGCGACGCCGTGCCGGATTTTTCGATTTTTTGCTGTTCTTCCATTGCGGCGGCGACGGCGCGGTCGAGCATCTCCTGCCGTCTCGCGGCTTTTTTGTGCATGAGCGAAAGCGCGGGCTTTATGAGCCGGCACGCAAGGCGTTTGAAGAATCCGCCGTCCGCGATATCGTCGAGCAGTTTATAATAAGAGACGATTATAACCACATCGGCACTGCGCTCGAGCTCCGCATCGTCGGTGCATTTGAGGCACTTCTTCGCGGGATTCACGCAGCAGCGTCCTTTTTCAAATTTTCCGCACTGCTCCTGAAGAGCCAGGCGAACTATCGAAAGAAAAGTGAAATCATAGCTCAGAAGCATCCGCGCTATCGGGGTATAGAGTCTGCCGAGCACTCTGCACTCGGAGCAATATACGCCTCGGTAAAGCTCATAATCCTTGATTTTGAGCTCGGGCTTGAAAGCTTTGATATAGCCTGTCATCTTTTCCCCCAAAAAGTTTTCTGTGTCTCTTTAGCTTATTTTATATCAAAGAACCACAAAATCGGTTAACGCTTTGTAAACTTTTTGCTTCAATCCTTGCAATAGTGCTTTTTCAGGTGCTTTACCGCCTTCTCGTAGCCCTCAAAGCCGAAGCCTATATATGTTTTGACGCAGGCAGGGGTTATATATGAATTCTCGCGGAACTCCTCGCGCGCGGAAATATTTGACAGATGCACCTCGACCGTCGGAATGACGGATTGATTATTATCGCATCGACTTTTTCATAATACGCCTGCTGGATTATGTCAACGAGCGTGCCCTCGTGGTTCGACTGGAAAAACTCAGGCTCCATGCCGTTCTCTTCGCAGCGCGCGCGGATATATTCAACAAGATCGTCATAGGTCTGCCTGCCGTAGATATCCGGCTCCCTTATGCCGAGCATATTCATATTGGGCCCGTGAATAACATAAACCTTCATTTATAACCTCTTCCTTTCAGAATTGAATTGATTTATTGCCTGTTCGGTGATAAAATTACTTCGTAAAGATAAAATCCGTGACGCAGGTCACAACAGGAGTGAAAATATGATATACACGATTGAAAACGAATTTCTTCGCGTCAGCGCGGAGGACGACGGAGCACAGCTGAGCTCCGTAGAGCTCAAGGAAAACGGAAAAGAGTTTCTCTGGCAGGGCGATCCGTCGCAGGGCGATCCGTCAGTCTGGTACGGCAGAGCGCCGGTTCTCTTCCCGATAATCGGCCAGCTTCTGGACGGAAAGTATCGCTACAGCGGCCGCGAATATGAGATGCCGAAGCACGGCTTTGCGCGCCACTCTGTGTTCGCTATCAAAGAGCAGAGCGAAGATTCCATGACCTTCTCCCTCGCGTCGAGCGACGAGACGAGAAAGTGCTATCCGTTCGAGTTCGAGCTGCTGATAAAATATTCCGTCAGCGGACATACACTCCGCTGCACGAGCACAGTCATAAACAAGACCGACGGCGAGATGTATTTCTCGATCGGCGCGCACCCCGGCTTCAACTGCCGCATAGGCGACGCGATAGAGTTCGAAAAAGGCGAAAATCTTCGCACGATGAGAATAGATTCAAGCTCCATTCTCATGGATGAGACTTTCCCGGTAGAGCTCGAAAACGGGCGCACGATAAGGCTCACAGAGCATATTTTCGACAAGGACGCGCTTATCCTCGAGGGACTTAATTCAGAGAGCCTGCGCCTCGTAAGCGGCGACAGAACTGTAAAATTCACCTTCGGCAAAGCGCCATATCTCGGAATATGGGCGAAGCCCAACGCGCCGTATGTCTGCCTTGAGCCGTGGTACGGAGTCAACGACAGCTGTGACAAAAAAGACTCTATAGCCGAAAAGCGCGGCATCGAAAAGCTCGAAAAAGGCGAAACTTTTTCGTTCGACTGGACAGCCGAGCTTGAGGGCTGAAAAAATTATATCTGACTGCCGTTTTCGCGGCAGTTTTTTTATGCCTTGAAGCGGTAACCCGCGCCCCAGACGGTTTCGATATACTGCGGGTTGGAGCTGTCCGTCTCGATTTTATCGCGGATCCTGTTGATATGGACGGTGACGGTCGAGGTCTCGCCTATCGCATCGAGTCCCCATATTTTATCGAATATGGCGTCCTTGCTGTAGACCACATTCGGGTTTGATGCGAGAAACGTGAGCAGGTCGAACTCCTTGTTCGTGAGCGTGACCTCTTTCTCGTTGACGAAAACGCGGCGGGCGTGGGTATCTATCGAAAGCTTGCCGACATTTATAATATAATTAACAGGCTCTTCGCCCTTTGAGGTCAGACGCTCATAGCGGGAAATGTGCGCCGTGACGCGCGCAACAAGCTCGGAGGGGCTGAACGGTTTGGTTATATAGTCGTCCGCTCCGATACCGAGTCCTCTTATCTTGTCTATCTCGTCCTTCTTCGCCGAGACCATGAGCACTGGGCACTCCTTGTGCTTGCGTATCTGGCGACAGACCTCGAAGCCGTCAAGCCCGGGAAGCATGACATCGAGTATCACGAGATCATAGTCAGAGCCGAGCGCCTTATCGAGGCCGCTCTTTCCGTCAAATTCTATCTCAACCGTATAGCCGTTCGCCTCGAGATAATCGCGCTCGAGTTCGGCTATATTTTTTTCGTCCTCAACAACAAGAATCTTTTTGCTCATTTTTCGTTCCTCCTATTTTGCCTGCGGCAAATCTATTATCACCTTGAGTCCGCCGAGCTCGCTCTCATCCGCGCGGATGGACGCGCCGTGTCGGTCGGTTATCTGCTTTGTTATCGCGAGGCCGAGGCCGCTTCCGTTTTTGTGACCCGTCCGCGCCTTGTCGCCTCTGTAGAAAGTTTCGAATATCTTATCGCGTTCGTCCGCCGGGACGCCCTGACCGTTATCTTCGATAGATATCTCGGTGTGTCCGTTTTCGCCGTTTCTGACGGAAAGCATTATTTTAGCCGTTCCGTCCTCCGCGCCATATTTGCGGCTGTTGTCGATAAGATTGTTGAGCACGCGCCTGAACTGGGCTGGATCGATGTTTATCTCCCTGTCCTCGTCGCACTCGAAGTTATATATAAACTCTATGCCCGCCTCGCCGAGGGTGTCGGCGGCATAGGCTGTATACTCCTCGAAGAAGTCCTTCGCCTTTATCTTTTCAAAATAAAACGGTACTTTGTCAAGGCTGAGCTTCGAGAGCATCGAAAGCTCGGAAACGAGGGTGTCCATGCCCTGCGCGGTGTCATAAATGACCCCGACATAGCGCATCTTTTTCTCGTCCGTGTCGGCGATACCGTCGAGTATGCCGGAGGCGTAGCCTTTTATAGTGGTCAGCGGAGTGCCGAGATCGTGTGAGATGCCGGCGATAAGCTGCATCCTGTTCTCTTCGTATTTCTGCTGCTGTTCGACCGACTCCTTGAGCCGCTGGCGCATCTCTTCAAAGTCCGCGCAGACCTGACCTATCTCATTTTTGGAGCTGTAGGGCACTTTATAGTCGAGGTTGCCGTCGCGCAGCTCATGGGTAGCCGTCTGGAGTATGGTCATCGGCTCCATAATGCTCTTGAGCATGAGAATGACGAGCAAGCCGTTTGTTATGATTATCGCGACAACCGCAACAACCGCTGCGATGGCGATGACGTTATTGCCCTTTATCGGTATGCCGGAGCTGCCGCTGTAGATGCTGGGGCTGACTATTGCGTTTAGATTTTTGTTGACTACAATTATTTTTACAATACCCTCGCCCTCGACGGAAAAGACATCGGTGACGACCGTTCCGCTGTCGTCCGAGGTGACGAACGGGCTGTTTATATCGCTCAGGCTCTTGCCGCAGATATCAATGACCGCGCCGACCATCTCATAGACATCCGCTTCTACAGTCTTGTATATTATCTCGTCGTTCGCGAGGATCATAATATCCGAGCCGTCTCTCTGAATATTCGCACATGCGCCGAGAACGGCGTCGCTTATTCTGTCCTCCATGCCACTGCCTGACTTGGTTATCCCCGCTCTGAGCGGAGCGATACGCTTTTTATCCATCGCGCCGAGCCTGTCGGTATCGCTCTTTTTCGGAGTCTTTATCTTGTCCTCAAGCGACGAAACATTGAACTGCGTCTTATAAAGCAGATAAGAGCCGAACGACGGGTCGAACGACATCTTCGATGTCGAAAAATATGTTATGGACAATGTGGTCAGCAATATGACCGCGGTTATAATAGCCACGGGGACGATGACCATAAGCATATTCGACACGACAAGTTTGTTTCTGATAGACATATTTTTGAGCACGGATATTCTCCTTTTTTGAAAAGGTTTTCCACCGCCGCAAACGCGGAATATCGTGGCATCTGCGGTCAAAAATAAGCTCGGTGATGATATTGAAAAACGGGTTTCGCTATGTCTTTGTCTTTCTCCTCGGCGCGGTAATATACAACCTCGTCGAGGTGATTTTCCGCGGCTACACGCACTGGTCGATGTCCGTAGCCGGCGGCTCGGTGCTGCTGATTTTTTATCTTCTGAGCGACTGGCTCGCCGCGCTCCACCCCGTGATAGGCGGCATGATAGGTGCGCTCGTGATAACCTGCATCGAGCTTATCGCCGGGGTGATATTCAACATTCTGCTCAGGCAGGATGTCTGGGACTATTCGAATATGCCGCTGAATTTTCTCGGGCAAATCTGCCTGCCGTTTTCGGCGGTTTGGTTCATTCTCTATTTCCCGGCGGAATATCTGTGCCTTTCGCTCAAAAGAAAATTTGAGCCGAAAGAGCGAAATCAGTTCGAGGCGATGTAGTCGGCGATGCCGTCTACCGTCGCCTGGGCGAGCCTCTCCTGGACGGAATCCGACCAGAGGAGCTTGCACTCTCTGATATTGCTAACGAAGCCGTATTCTATGAGCACGGCGGGGCACTCCTCAATTCTCGTCACGCGGAACGGATACATATTCGTGCCGCGGTCTATCTTATTCAGAGTCGCCGAGCCTGCACCGGAATATATGCTGCTCTTATAGGCGGAGACTATCCGCTTATGAACAGCTGACGCCAGCGGGAACGAATAAGCCTGATAATAATATGCTGTAGTGCCCATCGGGCTTGCGCTCTCGCTCGAGTCGCAGTGGACAGCGATAAACATATCGGGGTTCTTCGTCCTGCCCATATTCGCACGGGCGTTGAGAGAAACATATGTGTCATTAGAGCGTGTCATAATTACAGTTGCACCGCGGGCTTCGAGCTTCGCTTTTATCTTCTGGGCGAGGAGCAGGTTTATCTGCTTCTCGTATTTTTTGGAGCTGTTGGGGTTATATGCGCATATCGCGCCGGAATCGTTGCCGCCGTGACCCGCGTCTATCATAATGACACTGCCGCTGAGCGACGAAGCGGGCTTCGCCTTGATTTTGAGTGTAAGGCAGCCGTCCGAAGTATAGCCGACGGAATAGCCGTAGAATCTGCCGGGAGTCCTGAGAGTCAGGCGCAAGGTCAGTGTTTTCGCCTTGCTGTCCGTTATCCACTGGGCGGCGGAGACTATCTTGCTGCCGGAGACATTGATTTTGCCGACAACATTGCCGGAATGGCTGAAGGTGATATCAACATATTTTCCGTTGAACGCCGTCACAGCATAGAGCGAGCCGCCCGAAGCCTGAGACGAAGGGATATATGACTGGTTCTTGACCGCGACATTGAACGGAACCTTCCAGGTGAAGCCGAATTTTATAGTAGTCGCGTCGGAGTTTGAAGAGCTCGAAACTACAGACACTTTGTTCTGTGGAAGATTATATCCCTGAGCTATTAACTTCGTCTTGCTCGCAAGTATATTTCTGCCGCTGGCGAGGCGAGAGGATATGAGTATTTGCTGCCGCCGTAAGTATATTCGCTCGAAATATAATCAAACGTTCCCGCCGGGAGCGGAGAGCTGTAAGGCACGCAGTCGTCAACTACATTAGCGGGCATCGTCTCGCAGAGCGAGGTTATCTCACACATCTTCGATCTGCCCGCAACGCCCGCATAGGCGTAAGGAGTGAGCATCTTCGACGGGTCGAAATCGACATTGCCGCCCGTGCCACCGTCGGTAGTGTCGGACGGTTTATCGGTTGACGGATGCTCGGAGAGCCCGTTGAAGCTCGCGTATACTTTTATTCTTCCGAGCGACTGCACTTTTGACGTGCTCGCGGGAATTGAAATCTTGCCGCTGTAGACGGCGAAATCCGAGTTTTCGTCGAGCTTTGTGCCGTTTTCGTCCTGAACGAAATTAGACTGCTGCTTGAGCTTCACTTTCGTGCCGCCGAGCGGTCGCGGTGACGGTGATGCTGCTGCCGCCCGGCACCTCCATAGATTTTGTCGGGGTTATCGACTCGAGTATTTTTATTTCATATGTAACGGTATATTTATGAGTCTTGCCCTTATGTTCAAAGCTGAATTCGTTCTTTCCGACCTTGAGTTCGGACTCGAACGAGAAATCGCCGTTCGCTTCGCGTTTTACATCTTTGCCGTTGAGCTTCAAGGGGCTCAGCGGGCTGCTTGAGCCTGTAAAGGTTATTTTCGATTCGTTTGTGGTCTTTGTGCTGCCCTCAAAATTTCTGAGTTCAAAGCCCTTTTCAAGCTCTTCGCGGCTGCGCTCCGCGATATATTTGAGAATTGCCGAAGCGAGTGAATTATCCGACGAAAAAAACTCATAGTCATACATGACCGTTCCCACGCAGGAGTCGAGCGAATCGCAGGCATCGAGCTGTTCGGTTATCATCATCGCCTCGTCCGTGCCGTCGGATGCAAAGAGATCTGCACGCACAGCCGCCGCAAAGCTCAGCCCGCTCCCGCGCGCGGAGTCGTTCACCTGTTCGAGCGAAGAGACATATTTTTCGCCAGCCGAGGACTTGTCCGCCGGGAAGCTTATAAGAAAATCCGCGAATCTTGAATCGAGCACGGCCGCGCAGTCCGCCGCATTTGTCTCATTGGCAAAGAGCGCCGCGCTGACTTTTTTATTTTCGGAATGGAGAGTGCCGACAGCGTTCTTTCTCTGTTCGGCGGTCATATCGCCTGAGAACGCCACGCAGTCGAAGCTGCTTCCGAGCGAAGATAATTCGTCTTTTCCGAACTCGGTGCCGCCGTAAACAAGGCAGACATAGAGTCCCTGCTCTTTAGCCTTTTCAGAGAGTACTGAGAGGGCATCTATTTTCCCGTCCGAGCAGGCAAAGCCGCTCTCTTCGGGGACTGCAATAAACACTGAATCAAAGCCCTTGTTTTTTATATTTTCCGCCGCTTTCGCTATTATATCGGAGTTTGTCTTTGTATCGGAAGAGGACGAAAGACCGAGCTTGTCCGTTCTGACGAAAATTGCGGAAAGCTTCGCGGGGCGCGAGGTGACGAATTGGACATTGCTGCCATCGTCGCCGGTAACTTCTGTCGTGCCCGGCTTTTTGCCGCCGAGGAACGACAGGATTTTATCTGTTCCAACTATGCCCGCGCTCACCGCCATGCTGACGAGCAGCAGGACAGCGACGGACATTACTATTACGGCATTTCTCTTTCCCTTCGTCATTTCATTTGCCCTCCGTCAGAAAAGTTTTCACCAAAAAGGATGTGATATCCCCAATTTATAATAAGACAGTGTACATTATAACATATTTTCGAGATTTTGCATTTCTTTTTTTGCGTTTTCGTTGATTTTTCCGAACATATATGAATATGAAAAAAGCGCGAATCCGCAATAGGCATTTAGCGGACGGACGAAAGACAGCTGGCGGGCGATAATATCACTGTTCTCCGCCCACTCGGAGCTCCCCGACCAGGCATTTTTATCCTGAGTCCCGCATTTATAGGCGGCAAGACCCCAGATTATCCCAACGCGCCCGTCGGAGACAGAAGCCCAACGTTTTGCAGTCTTTTCAAACGGCAGAGACTGATTTTCAAAGCCGAAATAGACCTGCGGGATAATATAATCGGCGTAACCCGGAGTGGAGAGCCACAGCTCAACATCCGCGAACAGGGTGTTTTCGTTGCCGTCGATATTGCCCGCGGGGCTTATCGAAAATATCTTGTCGCTGCCGTAGCTCTTGACGAGCGAATAGAGACCCGCCGCGAACGCGCTGACGCTGTCGCGCCGCCACTCGTTGAGTCCTTTATCCCCTTTATCCCCGCCGCCGGAGACATAAGCTTCATATTCCGCGCGGTCTATGCTCTCGTCGCGCGTGGGATAGAAATAGTCGTCGATATGTATGCCGTCGACCTCGTATCCATCCAAAATTTCGCGCACGCCGTCATATATCAGCGCGTGGACATCGGTTGACGCGGGGTCGAAATATATTCCGTTTTTGAGCTGGATAACAGAATCCGTACCGATGAGCTTTTTCGCCGGGCTCCCCTGCGGCAGAGAGTCAATATTATCGGACGAGCTGACGCGAAACGGATTTATCCACGCGTGAATTTTGAGTCCGGATTTATGAGCACATTCGACCATCACTTTCAGCGGATCGAAGCCCGGGTCGCTCCCCTTGCAGGAATATTTTGACCACGGGAAAAGCTTCGACGGATAGACGGCATCGGCAAAGGCGCGGACATGGACAAAGACTGTGTTGAGCTTCATATCCGCGACATTATTAAACATCTCCTCCGCCCGCTCGCGGAATTTTTCTTCGCCCTGAGCTGCATCAGGCAGCTCGTAGCAGCTTATCCACACGGCGCGAATCTCATCAGGCTTCGGAGTGTAAACGGCGGAAGTTTCCGTTGTGCTATTGCTCGTCTGTTCCGGAAGTTTTGCGGGAATCCGGGCGCATGAGCAGAGCAGGCAAAAAAGAACAATGCAGGCAGAAAGGCGTTTCATTTTTTATTTCTCCTTTGTTTTTATCTGCTATATATCTATGCGTGTCCCGCATAAAAAAGTCAGAAGCCGCTGCAAAACACAGCGGCTTCAATAAAAAATATATCTTATTTTATATTCCCGTCAATGACATCGCGCAGGCTCACGCCGTCGAGATATTCGTTGATGACGCGCTCGAGTCCCTGCCAAAGCGGAAGAGTCAGGCAATCCGCACAGCGCGGGCACTCGTTGGACTTACTGTCAAGGCACGCCACGGGCGCAAGGCTGCCCTCGGTGAGGCGCAGTATATCGCCGACAGGGATATCCTCCGGCTCGCGCGCAAGGCGGTAGCCGCCCTGGAATCCGCGCGAAGTCTTCAAAATCCCGTCGCCCGTTAAGGCGGGTACAATCTGTTCGAGATATTTTTTCGATATATCCTGCCTTGCGGCAATATCCTTGAGAGCAACGAAGCCGTCACCCTGATTTTCATACAAATCGATAAGCAGACGCATGGCATAGCGTCCCTTTGTGGAGATCTTCAATCAAATCACCTCTTTTTGGCGAGTATAGCACAAATTCCGCCGATTTTCAAGCAATCAGTCGATAACGACCTCTCTGTGCAGCTCGGACGAGTCATATATCGCCTGCACGGTTTTGAAAGTATCTATTTTGGAAGTTCCGATGGCGAGATCGATATCGGCGCGGTTATGCTCATGATTTATAACGCAGTCGACGAACGAATTTATCTCCGCTTCGTAGAAATTGTTCGTTCTGAACTTCGGCTCGCTGCGCATGAGCATGCCGTTCTTGACGGAATAGATAACAAAGCCCTCACCGTATTCGAGCCTTATGCCCGCCTTGTCGCCGATGAAATCGATATATGTCTCATCCTCGCCGATGTTCTCCGCCCACGCGCCGTTGAAGGTTATGGTCGGGCCGTCGGTTCTGACGATGCCGGTGACGGAATCGTCAACATCGAAAACGCCGTCCTTGTCGGCGGTATTCTCCGCCCACATGTTCGTATAGACATAGTCTTTTATGTTCTTGCCGAGCTTGCAGAACGCCTCGCCCGATGCGGTCAGGGGCTTGGGCTCGCCGCAGCAATAGAGAATGAGGTCGAGATAATGCACGCCCCAGTCTATCAGCGCGCCGCCGCCGGACGCCGCCTTGCGGGTGAAGTCCCCGCCGATTCCGGGAATGGAGCGGTTCGCGCGGAAGCTCGCATAGACATGGTAGACCTCACCGAGCTCGCCTGCGTCTATAAGATCCTTTATATGATTGACCGCGTTACCGAAGCGGTTGCACACGCCGATGCTGAGAATTCTGTCCGTCTCATGGGAGACTCGCTGCATCTCGAGCGCCTCAGAGAGCACGCGCGCGGCGGGCTTCTCGCTGAGAACATCCTTGCCCGCTCGCATGAAGTCTATCGCTATGACCGAGTGCAGGTCATTATGGGTGCAGACGGAAACTGAATCAAGTTCCGGGTCGTCAAGTATCTCGTGATAGTCATAGACCGCTCTTCCACAGCCGTATTTTTCGACCGCAGCGTCCGCTCTCTCGGGGATAATATCGCAGAAATACTTTATCTCCGCCTTTTCGTTTTTCATATATGCGGGGATGTGCGCAGAGTTCGCTATCGCGCCGCAGCCGATTATCGCAACCTTGATCTTTTCTGACACTGAAACTCCTCCGTTTCAAGTTTATTTATCTATACATAATAATACCAAGACGGGCGCCAAAAGTAAACTCCGGCACAAAAAATATATACTTTTTTATTTTTTCGTTTAAATCGGACATTTTTTGCTTATTTGTTTCTTGTCTTTTCTCAGTGCAGGTTATATAATACAATTACATAATTGTTTCAATTTTTATCTGGAGATGATGAAGTGAGCAAAGTATCCGATTTTCTCAACTCAAAAATCGTCAAGAGCGATGTCGGAGAAGAAACCGTACTGACCTGGAAAGAGACGCTATCTTATGCCCTCGGCCGCGGCGCGCAGGGCATGAACACGAGCATGACCAGTTCGAAGTACATAAACTTCTTCCTGACCGATGTTCTTTTCAAAAAACTCCCGAACCCCATGGGCGTTGCGTCAAAGATCAGATTTTTCTGCGGCATCTTCGACGCGATAAACGACCCGATGATGGGCGTTCTTGTTGACAAAACAAGGACAAAGGACGGTCAGATGCGACCCTATATCAAATGGGCGCCGCTGTTCGTTTCGCTTGTCATGGTGCTGTTCTTCGTCGGCAGCGCAAACGCGAGCCCCGTTTTCAACATTATTTACACCACCTTCCTTTTCGTCATGCTCGACGTCACCTACACGGCGTTTGATATCCCGATGGGCGCTCTCGCCTTTTCGATAACCCCGAGCGGAATCGAGCGAACGAAGCTCTTCGGAGTCAGTTCAATAACCCGCTCCGTCGTCGGCGCTCTGCCGCAGGTTTTCGTCGCGGGCGCTGCTCTGCTCCCCTATTTCAAGAATCACACCCCGCAG
>ERZ780053.149-NODE-149-length-32319-cov-11.5455_pt1 | contig 32319 bp, 30 predicted proteins | sample MGYA00511088_ERZ780053 | MGnify/ENA primary metagenome ERZ780053 (study PRJEB29588, sample SAMEA2150866) | human gut metagenome | biome: human gut; feature: human-associated habitat; material: faeces | place: Denmark | collected 2008/2010 ...
GCGGGCGGCCCGCCCCAGCCGCAGCCCCCTGTACTATCTGGTTATCTCGTCGGCGGTCAACGTGGCCCTGGACCTGCTGTTTGTGGGGGCCATGGATATGGGCGTGGCAGGCGCCGCCGTAGCCACCGTGATCAGCCAGGTGGTCAGCGCCGTCCTGTGCATCATCAAGCTGACCCGGTCCGACGGGCCGTACCGGCTGGAGATCAAGCGCATCGGCTTTGATCTGCCTCTGCTGAAGAAAATCACTTCCCAGGGCGTTCCCTCCGGCGTGCAGAACTCCATCATCGCCATCGCCAACGTGGTGGTGCAGTCCAACATCAACACCTTCGGCTCCGACGCCATGGCGGGCTGCGGCTCGTATTCCAAGGTGGAGGGCTTCGTGTTCCTGCCCATCACCGCCTTCGCCATGGCTCTGACCACCTTCATCGGCCAGAATCTGGGAGCGGGGCAGTTTGACCGGGCCAAGCAGGGCGCGCGGATCGGCATCCTGTGCTCCATGGCCATGGCGGAGCTTATCGGCGTGGCGCTGTTTTTCCTGGCCCCCTATGCCATGCGGCTGTTCAACGACGACCCGGCCGTGGTGGCCATCGGTGTGCGTCAGTCCCACATCGAGGCACTGTTCTTCTGCTTCCTGGCCTTTGCCCACGGTGTGTCCGCCGTGCTGCGGGGCGCGGGCCGGGCCCAGGTGCCTATGTACACCATGCTGGGCTGCTGGTGCATCCTGCGGGTCAGCTATATCACCCTGGCTCTGAAGGTCTGGCCGGATATTGCCACCATTTTCTGGGCCTATCCCATCACCTGGAGCGTCAGCTGCGTGGTGTTCCTGCTGTACTATCTGAAGGCCGACTGGGTCCATGCCCTGGAAAAGAGCCTGTAGGATTTCCTGAATAAGCCCCCATGCGAAATTTTTCGCATGGGGGTTGACTTTTGCCTCCGCCAGGAATATACTACCAACACACCGTATTGGTAGTAGTTTTCGAGAACCGAGGTCATTCCCGTGGAAGCATATCTGGTTTTCCGATGTTGTAAAATGTGAGTTTCCCGCCAGACCAGGGAAAAAACACATCTTATAACAAAAAGGAGCAATTGCCATGTCTCATATCTATACCTCCGCCGATCAGCTGATCGGCCGCACCCCCCTGCTGGAGCTGACCCACCTGGAAAAGAAGTACGGCCTGAAGGCCCGCATTCTGGCGAAGCTGGAGTATCTGAACCCCGCCGGATCCGTGAAGGACCGCATCGCCCGGGCCATGATCGACGACGCCGAGGCCAAGGGCCTGCTGCATGAGGGCAGCGTCATCATCGAGCCCACCTCCGGCAACACCGGCATCGGCCTGGCCTCCGTGGCCGCCGCCCGGGGCTATCGGGTCATCATCGTCATGCCCGAGACCATGAGCGTGGAGCGCCGCCAGCTGATGAAGGCCTACGGCGCGGAGCTGGTGCTCACCGAGGGCTCCAAGGGCATGAAGGGAGCCATTGCCAGGGCCGAGGAGCTGTCCCACGAGATTCTCGGAAGCTTTGTGCCCGGCCAGTTCGTCAACGCTGCCAACCCCAAGGCCCACTTTGAGACCACCGGGCCGGAGATCTGGCAGGATACCGACGGCCAGGTGGACTGGTTCGTGGCAGGCGTCGGCACCGGCGGCACCATCACCGGCGTGGGCCGGTATCTGAAGTCCCGGAACTCTGCCGTTCGTGTGGCGGCGGTGGAGCCCAAGAGCTCGGCGGTGCTGTCCACCGGCGTGGCCGGGGCCCACAAGATCCAGGGCATCGGCGCAGGCTTTGTGCCCCAGGTGCTGGATACCAGAATCTATGACGAGATCATTCCCGTCACCAATGAGGATGCCTTCGCCCTGGGCCGGGAGATCGGCCATGCCGAGGGCGTACTGGTGGGGATCTCCTCCGGCGCCGCCGTGTGGGCGGCTCTGCAGATCGCCCAGCGGCCGGAGTCTGCGGGCAAGACCATCGTGGTCCTGCTGCCGGACACCGGCGACCGGTATCTGTCCACTCCCCTGTTTGCCGAATGATCCATATTCCCTCTCCACGCACAAAGCCCCCGGCCCAGCCGGGGGCTTTGTGCTGTCATACCGCAGCCGGAGCGCGCATACGCTGCTGGGCGACTGGGCGGAGAAATACCCGGAGTCGGTAAAGGCCCTTCACGATGCGGGCCACGAGGTCATGAGCCACTCCAACCACCACGACCACTACAACAGCCTGACGGCGGAGGAGATCGTGGCGGATGTTACCGCCAGCAACCAGCGCATCGCCGCCTCCACCGGGGTGACGCCCACGCTGATCCGCTGCCCCTACGGCGAGTACGACGACCATGTGATCTCCGCCATCCGCTCCATGGGCATGGAGCCTATCCAGTGGAACGTGGAGCAACCGGAAATGACTTAAAGCCGTTGTGCTGCAAGCCTCTGCGGGGTTGGCAGCAGTGTGCATCAGCCAAAAAACTGACCTGTAAACAGGGTGGTTGGCCGGTGTTTTATCCGCCCAGATACGCCTTGCGGATGGTGTCGCTCTCCAACAGTGCCGTGCCGGTACCCTCGGTGACGATACGGCCCGTTTCCAGCACATAGCCCCGGTCGGCCACCGCCAGCGCCGCCTGTGCGTTCTGCTCCACCAGCAAAATGGTGGTGCCGTCGGCGTGGAGCTGGCGGATGATGTCGAAGATCTGCTCCACCAGCAGCGGCGCAAGGCCCATGGACGGCTCGTCCAGCATCAGCAGCTTGGGGCGGCTCATCAGGGCCCGTCCCATGGCCAGCATCTGCTGCTCGCCGCCGGACAGGGTGCCGGCCACCTGCCTGCGCCGCTCCTTTAGCCGCGGGAAGCGGTCAAACACGCACTCCATGTCGGCGCTCTTATCACCGCCGCGGCAATAGCCGCCCAAGTCCAGATTCTCCTGCACCGTCATATGCTGGAAGATGCGCCGCCCCTCCGGCACCAGCGCCATGCCGCGCCCTACCAGCTTATGGCCGGGCACATGGCGCAGCTCCTCACCCAAAAAATGGACGCTGCCCGTCCTGCTGCGCAGCAGTCCCGCCACAGTGTTCAGCACGGTGGATTTGCCCGCGCCGTTGGCGCCGATCAGCGTCACCACCTCGCCCTGCTCTACATGAAAGGACACGTCCTTCACGGCGTGGATGCTGCCGTAATACACATTGATGTTCTCCACCTGCAGCACGCTGCTCATGATGCCGCCTCCTTTTTCTTGCCCAGATACGCCTCGATGACCGCCTGGTTCCGCTGGATATCCTCCGGCGTACCCTTGGCGATGATATGGCCGAAGTTCAGCACACAAATGCCCTCGCAGATGTTCATGACCAGGTTCATGTCATGCTCAATGAGCAGCACGGCGATCTGAAACGTATCCCGTATCCTGCGGATGTTTTCCATCAGCTCCGCCGTCTCCGAGGGATTCATGCCCGCCGCTGGCTCGTCCAGCAGCAGAAGGCACGGATTGGACGCCAGCGCCCGCAATATCTCCAGCCGCCGCTGGGCGCCGTAGGGCAGCGAGCCTGCCCGCTCATCGGCGTGGCGCTCCATGTGAAAGATACTCAGCAGCTCCTCCGCCCGCTCCCGGGCGATCCGCTCCTCCCGGGCGTACCGGGGGAAGTGCAGGATGCTGCCCACCAGCCCATAGCGCACAGAGTCGCCCATGGCCACCATCAGATTTTCCGCCACCGTCAGATCGTTGAAAAGCCGGATGTTCTGGAACGTCCGGGCGATGCCCGCCCGGTTCACCTGCGCCGTGGTCATGGCGTGGGTATCCTTGCCGTCCAGCAAAATGGCGCCCGCCGTAGGCTGATACACCTTCGTCAGCAGGTTGAACACCGTGGTCTTTCCGGCCCCGTTCGGGCCGATCAGCCCTGCGATCTCCGTGCGGCCGATGGTCAGGTTGAAGTTCTCCACCGCCTTCAGTCCGCCGAAGGTCACGCCCAGTCCCACGCACTCCAGCACCGGAGACTTGTCCGTATCCCGCTCCGGCAGCAGTGCGGAGACAGGGCGCTTCACCAGCTTTGCTTTTGCTGTCACAGCGCCGCACGCTCCTTTCTCTTTGGCGTCAAGCTCTTGCAGGCAGCGCCGAAAAACCGCTTCATGGCCGGGTTATTGGTGGCCTGCATCACCAGAATCAGCACCACGGCGTACACCAGCATCCGGTAGTCCGCCACCTCACGCAGCGCCTCCGGCAGCACCGTCAGCACGATGGCGGATACCACCGAGCCGGGCACGCTGCCCATACCGCCCAGCACCACGATGACCAGGATCTCGATGGACATATTGTAGTCAAAGGCAGCCGCCTTGATGTTGGCCAGCGAGTGTCCGTACAGCACGCCGGCGCACCCGGCGAAGAACGCCGCGATGACGAACACCGCCAGCTTGTACCGGGTAACGCTCAGCCCCACGGATTCCGCCGCGATGCGGTTATCCCGGATGGCCATGATGGCCCGGCCGTACTTGGAGCGCTTCAGGTTCAGCATCACCGCCACCGTCAGCAGAACCAGCGCCGCGCCGTAGGGCAGCAGCTCCTTGGCCCCGGCATAGATGGCAGAGGTATTCAGACCCAGCGCCCCGCCGGTAACGCGCAGATTGGTGATGATGTTCTTGATGATCTCGCCGCAGGCCAGCGTTACGATGGCCAGATAATCGCCCCGCAGCCGCAGCGTGGGCAGCCCCACCAGCAGGCCGAACACCGCTGCCGTCAGGCCGCCTGCCAGCATGCTCACCGGAAGGCGCACCATCAGCGGCAGCGCCGTATTCGTCAGTGCGATGGCCACCAGACAGCCGGAGAACAGTCCCACGGACATGAACCCGGCGTGACCTAAGCTCAGCTCGCCCAGCAGTCCTACCACCAGATTCAGCGATACCGCCATCACGATATACACCGCCGTGGGGATCAGCATATTCGTCACCTGCCGGGTCAGGCTCCCGGTATACAGCAGTGCGGCCATGACCGCCAGCAGCATGGCCACCGCCGCCGCTGTCAGCAGGTCGCCCCGCCGGCTTTTTTTCTGTGTCAGTTGCATTTTCCTCACCTCACACCTTCTCCTGCATGGGTTTTCCCAGCAGGCCGGTAGGCTTCACCACCAGCACCACCACCAGCACGGCGAACACGATGGCGTCCGCCCACAGGGTGGAGATATACGTTTTGGACATCTGCTCGATCAGGCCCAGCAGGATACCGCCTATCATGGCGCCGGGGATAGAGCCGATGCCGCCGAATACCGCCGCCGTAAAGGCCTTGATGCCGGGCATGGCGCCGGTGGTGGGCTTGATGTACACATAGGTCATGCCATAGAACATACTGGCGAAGGCGGCCAGCGCCGAACCGATGGCAAACGTCAGCGTGATGGTCCTGTCCACATGGATACCCATCAGCGTGGCGGCCCCCTTATCCTCGGACACGGCACGCATGGCCTTGCCCAGCTTCGTCCTGTCGATAAACAGCGTCAGGGCTGCCATCAGCGCCGCCGTCACCGCCAGCGTCAGCAGCGTGATACCGTCTATCTGCACGCTGCCCACCGTCAGCATGGGCAGCTTCAGCAGCGTGGGATAGGCCATCTGCTGTGACCCGAAGATCAGCAGCGCTGCATTTTGCAGCAAATAGCTGACGCCGATGGCGGTGATGAGTACGCTCAGCGGCGCCGCCTGCCGCAGCGGCTTATAGGCGCAGAATTCGATGACCACGCCCAGCACCGCGCATACCGCGATGCTGACGATCACCGTTACCCACGGGGACAGGCCCATCTGCGCCACCGCCACAATGCCGCTGTATGCGCCCACCATAATCACGTCGCCGTGGGCGAAGTTCAGCATTTTGGCGATACCGTAAACCATGGTGTAGCCCAGCGCGATCAGCGCGTAGATGCTCCCCAGACTCAGACCGCTTATCAAGGTTTGTATCAGGTTCGTCATAGTTATCATTCCTTTGCGTCGCCCCCGGCGCGTCCTCCCGGCACACGGCCGGGAGGACGGGGGCTTATGTGAGGTAGGTAGAGTGAGGCTTGATTATGCCGCGGCGTCGGTGCTCTCCTGACCGAAGAGCGTACCCACGCCGTTCTTATAGAGGATAGCGCTGGCGGCCTTGTTGGTGTTGCCGTCGGCGTTCCACGTCATGGTGCCGGTAACGCCCTCCACGGTCAGGGAGGTCATCGCAGCAGCCAGCTCCGCACCGGAGGTGCTGCCTGCGGCTTCCACGGCGGCCTTGACGGCGTACACCGCATCGTAGGCGTCGGCGGCAAACTGGTCGGGTGTGGCGCCATAGGCCTCCTCATACGCCTTGACGAAGGCCTGCACCCTGGGATCGGTGGAATCCGCCGCGAAGGGGGTCATCATCAGCACATTGTCCGCGATGGTCACATCCTGACTGACCTTGCCCAGGATGCCGTCCAGGCCATCGCCCCCGAAGAAGTACACATCCTCCGCGAACTTGCCCTTGGCCTGGGTCAGGAAGGTGGAGGCCTCCTCCGCGTAGATGGGGAGGAACACCACCTTGACGCCGGAGTTGGCCAGTGCGTTCACCTGCGTGGAAAAGTCCGTAGCCGTGGCAGCGGTAAAGGTCTGGGTCTCCTTGATGGTCACGCCGGTTTTTTCACACTCGGCCACGAATGCGTTGTACAGTCCGGCGGAATAATCGTTGTCGCTCTGATAGAGCACGCCTACCTCATCGGCCAGCGCGTTGTCCTTCAGGTAGTTCGCCGCAGCCGTACCCTGATAGGAGTCGTAGAAGCAGATGCGGAAGGCCTTGTCGTTGCCGTCGATGCACTTGTCGGCAGAGCCGGTGGTCTCCATGATGAACATATCGTCCGCCTTGGCCGCCGCCACCACGGAGGCCGTTTCACCGGACAGCACGCCGCCCAGAAATACGTTCATGCCCCAGTCCATCAGCTTGCCGTAGGCCGCCACGGCGCTCTCGGGGTCGCCCTGCGAGTCCTGCGCGCTCAGCTCCAGCTGCTTGCCGTTGACGCCGCCGGCAGCGTTGATCTCCTTGACAGCCAGCTCCGCGCCGTGCTGCACGGACAGGCCGTAGTTGGCGTAGCCGCCGGTCAGCGGCCCCACCACGCCCAGCTTGATCGTCTCGGCGGCGTCAGCCGCGCCGCCGCTGCCGTTATCGGCCTTATTGCCGCAGGCCATCAGGCTGAATGCCATCACAACGGCCATCAACATCGCAAATACTCTCTTTTTCATGGTTTTGTTCTCCTATTCGTTGGTTTGATAAAAGCCTCTCCGTCGCCGGAGATATACAAAAAAGCGGCTCCGCCAATGGCAGAGCCGCTTCGCTGTATCCTGTATCAGCCTATCATGCGGTTATCCGTGCCAATGGCGCATAGGGAAAAGCGGCCAGTACCAGCAGTACCAGCGCGCAAATAATAATAATGGACGCCATAATCATGGCGCCCAGCACGGACAGAATGACAGTATGAGAAGCGGCGCAGGCGCAGCAGAAAGCAGCACCGGCACAGGCGGCGGTCATGGTCTTGTTCATCTTGCGGTTCATAGTCTTGGTCATCGTGGCCGCCTCCCTTCGCTTCAAAAATGATGGATGAATTCTAGCAAAATCTTCCAGCGAAGTCAACCGTCGTTTCCGCCAAATCACAGTCATACCCCAAAATTTTTCACTATATACGTTATGCAAAGTGCACAAGTTCCCCTTACGCTGCTGCGCCGTTTGACCACATGCGCCATTCTCGCGGAAGGGCGTAATGTTTTCGGCATGGAGAGCGGAATAGCAGCACGCAGTGCGCCAATGGGTAAAGGGCGCGTTGCCGGTCTTTCTAAGCAATTGGCTGCATATAACAAATATACCCGGGACTATTTCTGAATTTTTATGCAAAACGGGCATTTACTTTTGCTATTAAAAGTGATAAAGTTCCAATCAACAAGTCGCTGCCCCGCAGCAGGAAGGAGTCCGCTATGGCAAAGCTGAACGCTGACAACTGCATCTGTGCGTCCCGGATGGGCTCCTACCGTGTCTATGCCGCCTTCTATTACGAGGGCTATTTTTGCTGCGCAAAAAAGGAATTTCCGGCAGTGCATAGGGCATAGACGCAACGTATTTGTTTGCAAAAAGCTCTGTTCCACCCGGAACAGGGCTTTTCATTATTTGTATCACCGAAAAAGGAGAAACACCATGAAAAAACTGTTTACACTGTTCCTTGCGCTGGTCATGATCGTCAGCATGGCAGCCTGCGGCAAGACCGATATCCCCGACAACAGCGGCGATAACGCCGGGAAGGCCACCTACCGGGTGGGCGTGTGCCAGCTGGCCCAGCACCCGGCTTTGGACGCCGCCACCCAGGGCTTCGTGGATGCGCTGAAGGAGGAGCTGGGCGACGATGTAAACATCGAAGTGCAGAACGCCTCCGGCGAGAGCAACAACTGCTCCACCATCATCAACGGCTTTCTGTCCTCTGATGTAGACCTCATCATGGCCAATGCCACCCCGGCGCTGACCGCCGCGGCCTCCGCCACCTCCGAGGTGCCCATTCTGGGCACGGCCGTTACGGCTTACGGCGTGGCGCTGGATCTGGATGACTTTGACGGCACCGTGGGCGGCAACATCTCCGGTACCTCCGACCTTGCCGATCTGGAGAAGCAGGCCGCCATGGTGACCGAGTGGTTCCCCGACGCCATGAAGGTGGGGCTGCTGTTCTGCTCCGCCGAGCCCAACTCACGCTACCAGATCGATGAGATCACCAAGCACCTCACCGACAAGGGGATCATCTGCACGGAGTTTGCCTTCACCGACTCCAACGATCTGGCTGCCGTGACGGAAAAGGCCGCCGCTTCCAGCGACGTGATCTACATCCCCACGGACAACACCGCTGCCAACAACACCGAGAGCATCGCCAACATCCTGACCGCCGCCGGTGTACCCGCCGTGTGCGGTGAGGCCGGCCTGTGCGCCGGCTGCGGCGTATGCACCCTGTCCATCGACTACTACGATCTGGGCGTGACCACCGGTAAGATGGCCGCCAAGATCCTCAAGGGCGAGGCGGATATCTCCACTATGCCCATCGAATACGCTCCCGCTGCCCCCAAGTACAACGCCGCCATGTGCGAAACGATGAACATCACTCCGCTGGAGGGCTACACCGCCATCGAGGGCTGAACGCCTGAGCTGTAACCGGGAGGGGGGCTATCCCCCCTCCCCCCTCATACGGATAGGCTCCGCCGCAGGAGAACGAACACCATCGCCCTTCTGCGGCAGAGTCTGACAAGGAAAAGGAAGGAAAATAACATGTTGCTCACCTCGCTTCTCAACGCGCTGCCGGGCGCCGTCACCCAGGGCCTCATCTGGGGACTGATGGCCATCGGCGTATACATCACCTACCGCATTCTGGACGTGGCCGACCTGACCGTGGACGGCTCGCTGGCGCTGGGCGGCGCGGCCTGCGTCATGCTGATTCGCGGCGGCGCAAATCCGTGGCTGGCGCTGCTCATCGCCGCCCTGTGCGGCGCGGCGGCAGGCTTTATCACCGGAACGCTCCATACCCGCTGCGGCATCCCCGCTATTCTGGCCGGTATTCTGACGCAGCTGGCGCTCTATTCCGTAAACCTGCGGATCATGGGCGGCAAGGCCAATCAGGCCGTCAGCGTGGACAAGTACGACCTGATCGTATCCCAGCGCTTTGTGCGGCAGCTGAGTCTGGAAAATCCCATGCCCCTGCTGCTGCTCGTCACCGCCCTGCTCATCGCCGCGCTGTACTGGTTCTTCGGCACGGAGATCGGCTGCGGTATCCGCGCCACCGGTGCCAATGCCCGCATGGCGCGGGCGCAGGGCATCAACACCCAGCGCAGCGTGGTGGTGGGTCTTGCCCTCTCCAACGGCATCGCGGCGCTCTCCGGCGCGCTCCTGTGCCAGTATCAGGGTTCGGCGGACGTGAACATGGGCCGCGGCGCCATCGTCATCGGACTGGCCGCCGTCATCATCGGCGAGAGCCTGTTGGGCAAGGTGTTCCGCAACTTCGGCCTTCGTATGCTGTCGGTGTCGCTGGGCGCTATTGTCTATTACCTTGTTTTGCAGGTGGTCTTGCAGCTGGGCCTGAACACCAATGATCTGAAGCTCCTGTCCGCCGCAATCGTGGCCGTATTTCTGGCCGTCCCCCACCTGAAAGGAAAACTCACCCACAAAGGAGGCACCGTCCATGCTTGAGCTGAAACATATTTCCAAAACCTTCTTTCCCGGCACAGTCAACGCCAAAACAGCGCTGGATGACCTGTCGCTGACCCTCCATGACGGCGATTTCGTCACCGTCATCGGCGGCAACGGCGCGGGAAAATCCACCATGCTCAACGCTATGGCAGGCACGTTCACCGTGGACAGCGGCTCCATCCTGCTGGACGGTGAGGACATCACCCGCAAGCCGGAGCACCGCCGCGCCGCCGATCTGGGCCGGGTATTCCAAGACCCCATGATGGGCACCGCCGGTGATATGTGGATCGAGGAAAATCTGGCGCTGGCCGCCCGCCGCGGCAGCCGCCGCACCTTCAAATGGGGCATCTCTCACGCCGAGCGGGAGCAATACCGCGCCCTGCTGGCCCCACTGGGTCTGGGGCTGGAGGATCGACTGACCACCAAGGTAGGGCTGCTCTCCGGCGGTCAGCGGCAGGCGCTGACGCTGCTGATGGCCTCCCTGAAGAAGCCCAAGCTCCTGTTGCTGGACGAGCACACCGCCGCCCTCGACCCCAAGACCGCCGCCAAGGTGCTGGAGCTCTCTGACCGCATCGTGGCCGAAAACGGCCTGACCACCATGATGGTGACCCACAATATGAAGGACGCCATTGCCCACGGCAACCGCCTCATTATGATGGACGCCGGCCGCGTGGTGCTGGACATTGCCGGCCGGGAAAAGCAGAGGCTCACCGTACCCGATCTGCTGGCACTCTTTTCCGAGGCCGGCGGCACCGACGCAGCAGACGATAAGCTGCTGCTGGCATAAGCTTTCCGACAAGCGTTGCAAAATAGCATGCCCCCGGCTCTGCCGGGGGCTTTGTGCTGTCATACCGCAGCCGGAGCGCGCATACGCTGTAGCAAACTCAGTAAAGGACGGGATGGCCATGGGCAAGGGAAAGGTGCGGGTATTTCTGCTGCGGCGGCGGGCGGTGGCGGCCCTGGGGGCGCTGGTGCTGGCAGGGGCCATATTTTATGTGGTCAGCTGCCCTCCCAGCATCATGGCTTCCTCCGCTCAGCGGCAGCTGCCCATCTACTGCGTGGAGCGGGAGCAGAAAATGTGCTCCGTCAGCTTCGACGCCGCCTGGGGCAACGAGGACACCCAGATCCTTATCGACATTCTGGCCCGGTACAACGTGAAGGCCACGTTTTTCTGCGTGGGCGACTGGGCGGAGAAATACCCGGAGTCGGTAAAGGCCCTTCACGATGCAGGCCACGAGGTCATGAGCCACTCCAACCACCACGACCACTACAACAGCCTGACGGCGGAGGAGATCGTGGCGGATGTTACCGCCAGCAACCAGCGCATCGCCGCCTCCACCGGGGTGACGCCCACGCTGATCCGCTGCCCCTACGGCGAGTACGACGACCATGTGATCTCCGCCATCCGCTCCATGGGCATGGAGCCTATCCAGTGGAACGTGGACAGTCTGGACTGGAAGGACTATGACGCCGGGACCATCTGCAAACGGGTCCGCGATAAGCTGTGCCCCGGGTCCATCGTGCTGTTCCACAACGCCGCCCTCCACACGCCGGAGGCCCTGCCGTCGGTGCTGGAGCACATGATCCGGGAGGGCTACACCGTGGTGCCCATCGGGCAGCTGATCTATACGGAAAACTATACCATCGACCACACGGGCCGCCAGTTCCCGGCGGAGGGGAAGTGAGCGCACCGGCGGGGGAATACAGGAGGGAAAGAACTTTTTTTTGACAGACTGTGACGTCACGAACCGCAATGGGTTCGTGACGTTTTTTGCGGCGGGAACGCCCGCCCGGACAAAAAATCGCCCCGCAGCAGCGCTGCGGGGCGAGAGGATACGGGGATTCAGTTGACGATGACGAAGCAGCTGACGCTCTGGTCGCCCACAGTAGCCTTCAGAACGGTTTTGCCCTTGGCCACGCCGGTGACCAGACCGTCGGCGGTGACGGTGGCGATCTTGGGGTCCTCGATGGTCCAGGTGATGGTCTGCTCGGTGCCGTCTACGCGCATCTGGACGGCGGCGCCCACGCTGGTGGAGAACTCAGAGATGGTCTCTCCCTTGGCCTGATAAATGGAGCGCAGGCCCAGCTCCTCCTTGGGCGGCTCCGGCGGCAGGGGGGTGGCTACCTGGACGGTGCAGGCGGCAGACTGGGAGCCGTCGGCGGTGGTGACGGTGATGGTGGCCGTGCCGGGAACGCCGGCGGTGACGGTGCCGCTGTCGTCCACCGTGGCCACGTTGGGATCGCTGCTGGTCCAGAGGACATTCTCCGCGCCGGTGACAGTGAGGGTGGCCGTCTCCCCCTGGTTCATGTTCAGGGTGGTCTGGTCCAGGGTCAGGGGCTCGGTGGGTGTGGGCGTGGGCTCCTCCACCGTGGGCTTGTCTGCGGGCTTATTGGCGTTGCCCTTGCCGCCGAACAGCAGCACACCCACCAGCACCGCCGCCAATACCACCACCAGCACCATGGCGGGGCCCAGGATGCTGGGAGCCCGGCGGTGCTTGGTGACCTTGCGGTGGGGGGCGGCGGACCGGCCCTTCAGGGCCTCGTCCTCCTGGCAGAAGGGGCAGGTTTTATAGCTGTCGGAGTACATCTCTCCGCACTTGGGGCACTTGATGAGCTTCATACAATATATCCTCCGTTGGAAAACGCCGAAGGGCGGCGAAAGTTGTTCTCTATTATCATACTCATTTTCAAAGGTGCCGTCAACTGAAATCCTTGGAAATTCATGCTTTTTTTACATGTTCCCTTGCAATCCGCCGGGAAGTTCCCTATAATACAAACAGAAATCATTCCGGAATCGTCTTATGCGGGAGGCAGCGATATGAACACCATCTTCATCGGCATCGCCGGAGGTACCGGCAGCGGCAAGACCACCCTCACTGAGCATCTGGTGTCCCGGTTCGGCGACGACATCGCCGTGGTGCACCACGACAACTACTACAAGCGGCAGGACTGCTCCTTTGAGGAGCGCTGCAAGCAGAATTACGACCATCCCGACGCCTTCGACACGGATCTGATGATCCGGGACCTGAAAAAGCTGAAGGCGGGAGAGACGATCTACTGCCCTGTGTATGATTACGCCATCCACAACCGCACCGACAAGACGGTGGAGATCAAGCCCGCCAAGGTGGTCATCGTGGAGGGCATCCTGATCTTCCAGAGCAAGGAGCTGCGGGACCTGCTGGACATCAAGATCTTCGTGGAGACCGACGCCGATGTGCGCATTCTGCGCCGGGCCCTGCGGGACGTGGAGGAGCGGGGCCGCTCCATGCAGTCGGTGGTGACCCAGTATCTGACCACGGTGAAGCCCATGCACGAGCAGTTCGTGGAGCCCACCCGCAAGTATGCGGATATCGTGGTGCTGGAGGGCGGCCACAACCTGGTGGCCCTGGACCTGATCATGCAGCGCATCGCCAACCATATCGCGGAGAAGTGATGTGAAAAAATATGCCTTTTGGCTCCGTATGGCCGGGGCGCTTCTGTGCATACTGCTGGAGCTGTATTTCCTGGCCCCGGCAGCTATGGGCATCTGGCATGTGGGCATGCTGTACCCCATGGTGCCCCTGACCCTGCTGTCCGTGTGGCTGTCGTGTCCCCGGCTCTTTGACCGGCTTCCCCGGTGGCTGTGCCGCGCCGTGGCGGCCGTGGTGGGCGCGGGAGCGGCGGTGGTCCTGGCGGTGATGGTGCTGATGGGCATCCAGGCCGGGCACCGGCCCACGGAGGGGGACTGCACCGTCATCGTCCTGGGGTGCCAGGTGTCCCGGGACGGGAGCCCCACGGTGATGCTGGACGACCGCATCGACGCGGCGTACCGCTATCTGTCGGAGCACCCGGAGAGCCGGTGCGTAGCCTCCGGCGGACAGAACGACAACGAACCCATTTCCGAGGCATCCTGCATCCGCAACACTCTGGTGGCCCGGGGCATTCACCCGGACCGCATTTACCTGGAGGGCCGGTCCCGGTCCACGGAGGAGAACCTGACGTTTTCGGCGGAGCTCATCCGGAAGGAGGGCCTGCCCACCCGGGTAGCCATCGCATCGGACAACTTTCACCAGCTGCGGGCTGCCGTGTGGGCCAGACGGGGCGGATTGGATCCCTGGTCCATCGGCTGCGTCACCTGGTGGCCCCTGTCCCCCGGCTACTGGGCCCGGGAGGCTGCGGCCGTAACCGTGCTGGGCATCCGCACCGCGGTGGGATAAAGACGGCCGCGGCGCTTTTGGCGGGGCGATCTGAAAATTGGCAATCTGCAAAAAGGGAGACGGGCCGCAGCCCGTCTCCCTTTTTGCCGTTTGTTATCCAATGTACGAGTTTTCCACCTTCACCACGGCGAAGTAGCGCCCGTCATCCATGGACCGGACCAGGGTGCGTATTTTGTCCGCCGCCTGGGCGGCGGTGAGCTTTTCGTCAAAGGGCACCACCGCGTCGAACACCAGATTGGTGTGGGTAGGGCCGGCCACCACCCGGAAATCGTGGATGGTGATGGCGGGGTCCACCTGCTTCACCAGCTCCGCCACGCGGCTGCGGAGGGGACCGGTAAGGCCGTCGTCGGTGACCACCGGGTCCATGTGGATCACGGCCTGGCAGTTCAGCTGCCGGGACAGGTCCATTTCGATGTTGTCCACGATGTCGTGAAGCTCCAGCAGATCGCCGTGGGCCGGGACCTCCGCGTGGAGAGACACCATTACCCGGCCGGGGCCGTAATCGTGGACCACCAGGTCATGGAGACCCAGAATGGCCGGATGGGACAGGACGATGGATTCTATGCGGTCCACAAACTCCTTTTCCGGCGGCTGGCCCAGCAGGGGACTGATGGTCTCCCGGGCAGATTTGACGCCGGAGAACAGGATGAAGCCCGCCACCACCAGGCCCACCCAGCCGTCGATGTCCAGACTGGTCCACCGGGCGATGCACATGGCCAGCAGCACCGCAGCGGTGGCTGCCGTGTCCGACAGACTGTCGGCAGCGGTGGCCTCCATGGCGGCGGAGTGGATCCTCTTGCCAATGCGGCGGTTATACAGGCACATATACAGCTTTACGCAGATGGACGCCGCCAGGATCACCAGGGCGGCCACGCTGAAATCCACCGCCGACGGATGGAGGATCTTCTCCACCGACGTTTTGGCCAGCTCCACGCCCATCAGAAGAATGAGGCCCGCCACGATGAGACCGGAGACGTATTCCAGCCGCCCGTGGCCGAAGGGATGATGGGGATCCGGCTTTTTTCCGGCCAGGCGGAAGCCCAGCAGCGTCACCACCGAGGAACCGGCGTCGGACAGGTTGTTGAAGGCGTCGGCGGTGATGGCCACGGACCCGCTGACCGCGCCGGCAAACAGCTTCCCGGCAAACAGCAGCAGGTTCAGGCCGATGCCCACCAGGCCGCACAGCTGGCCGTAGGCCCGGCGGACCCGGGGGTCCGTGACGTTGTCCCGGTCCCGGATGAACCACCTGGAGAGAAGTCCGATCATATTACGCCCTCCCCGGAATGGTCAGGGACATCTGGCAGCAGAGCCGGTCCAGGTCCTCGTCGGTGGCGGCGGGGAGACGCAGCTTGCCGCCGCAGTCCCGGCAGCACAGATCCACGGAGTCCCGGTGGACCTGGATGCCATAGCGGGTGCTGCCGCAGCGGCAGCGGATGCCGCCCCGGGCCGCAATGTCCTTCAGCTCCGACAGCACCTCATACATGATGATGTTGTCGGTGAAGGCCTCCGGGTCCTGGGCCTTCTCCTTGGCCGCCCGGACGGCCAGCTGCTCCATCTGGGCGGACACCTGCTCCTCCTGGCCGATATAGCAGCAGAGCTGCCTGGTTTTGGGGCAGGCCAGACCGATGCCCCGGCCATGGAGCACCGCCTCGGCGCTGCACTCGGCCTGGTGGGTCTCGCCGCACAGGCCGCAGGGCACCCACATGCGGAATTTGGAGCCGTCGGTCTCGATGAGCATGTCGGACTCGCCGCAGGGGCACTCAATGTGGGCGGCGGCCGCCGCCAGGGAAAAGGCGCTGCGCCGGGCCATAACGGCCTTGCCGCACTTGGGACAGATATAGCCGAAGCTCCTGGTTTCTTCCATGATGCATTCCTCGCTTGATGATAGTCGGTTTGTGGAAAAAGGCTGTTGATGGGAGTCAGGTTCGGGCGGGGCAGAGCCCACGCCCCTACGGACCCTCTCAGTCGGCTGCGCCGACAGCTCTCCCAAAGGGAGAGCCAAGTAGGGCCCGCTGCCCTCAGCGGGCCGCCGGGCCCGGCGCAATGACAGGCTTTTCCACAAGCTGTTTGTGATCGTCCCATCAGTGTACCACACCCCCGGTTTTCCGTCAATAAAAAGCCTTGACAGGAGAGGTTGAATCTGTTAAACTTACCGTAAGGTTTAACGTATTCAACCCAAAAGGAGGCGCGTGCCATGAGCGTACCCCAGATATTCGAGAGCGAGTACCGGTTCTGCCTGATCCTGTGGGAGCACGAGCCGGTGAACAGCACCCAGCTGGTGCATCTGTGCCAGGAGCAGCTGGGCTGGTCCAAGGCCACCACCTATACCGTGATCCGGCGGCTGAGCCAGCGGGGCGTGGTGAAAAATGAAAACGCCGTGGTGACCAGTCTGGTCACGAAGGAGCAGGTGCAGCAGAGCCAGATCGACCAGCTGGTGGACAAGACCTTTGAGGGCTCCCTGCCCGCCTTTGTGGCGGCCTTTGCCCGGGGGCGGCGGCTTTCAGAAAAGGAGGTCCGGCAGCTGCAGCAGCTTATTGACGACAGCGGAAAGGAGAACTGACCATGGAACAGCTTTTTCTGACCATTCTGAACCGGGCGGTTACCGCCGGGTGGCTGGTGCTGCTGGTGATGGTGCTGCGGGTGGTGCTGAAAAAAGCGCCCCGGGCGGCGCACTATGGCCTGTGGGCCATTGTGGCGGTGCGGCTGCTGTGGCCGGGGGACCTGCTGCCCCGGGCCGGCGTCAGCCTGGTGCCCACCACGGAGCCTATCTCCGGAGACGTGCTGACGGCGGCGGGAACAGCGGTATCCGGCGGGCTTCCCGCCGTCGGCAGTCCCGCCGGTGCGGCGGCAGCGGAGACGGCGGCCCGGACGGGGCAGAGCCTGGGCCACATCGCCGCGGTGGTGTGGCTTGTGGGCATGGCGGCCATGGCGCTGTATCTGGCAGGCAGCTATGTGCGGCTGCGGGTGCGGCTGCGGACGGCGGTGCGGCTGGAGGACGGCGTGTGGGAAAGCGAACAGGCCCCGTCTCCCTTTGTGCTGGGGTTTATCCGGCCCCGCATCTACCTGCCCTTCGGCCTGGACCGGGGAAGCCGGGACTATGTGCTGGCCCATGAGCGGACCCACATCCGGCACCGGGACCACTGGGTGAAGCCCCTGGCGTTTCTGCTGCTGGCGGTGTACTGGTTCAACCCACTGCTGTGGGCGGCGTATATCCTGCTGTGCCGGGATATGGAATACGCCTGTGACGAGGCGGTGCTGCGGGACCTGGAGGAGCCGGACAAGCGGGCGTATTCCCAGGCGCTTCTGAATTGCGCCGGACCCCGGCGGGCGGTGACGGCGTGTCCGGTGGCCTTCGGCGAGATCTGCGTCAAGGGGCGCATCCGCCGGGCTCTGCGGTATAAAAAGCCTGCCGTGTGGGTGACGGCGGCTGCTGTGGTGGTGTGCGCTGCGGCGGCGGTCTGCCTGCTGACCAACCCCAGGGACCGGACCCCCTATGGGTGGGCCAGCCGGGTGACGGCTGGGGGGCTGAACGTGACGTATCTGTGTGAGGGGAACTCTGCCCAGACACCGGCCGGAATGTCGGGGCTGACCTCCCGGCTGGCGGAGCAGCTCAACGGGCTGACGGAGGAGGACTTCCCTCTGCTGGAGAACTGCGCATACAATATCTTTGACCAGGGGAGGGAGCCCTTCCGCCTGCAAATGGGGCGGACTGCCGGAAAGCGGGAGCTTCTGTACGGCGGCGACAGCGGGTATCCGCTGATGCTGCTGTACCGGGGGAAGCTCTACGGCGTGAACAGCGAGGAGCTGCTGCAGACCATTCTGGAGTATACCCGGGGCGTGCAGGTGGTTCCGGCAGGGACGGAGCTGGCCCTGCGGATGGGGCTGCCCGGAGTGTACCGGATGATGACAAAGGAGAGCGCCGACGGGCCGGATGTGATACAGGGAGATGACTTTTCCTGGACCCCGGCGGCGTGGCAGGGCGGCATGGCATATGTGGACCTGATGCGGACGGAGGGGGATGCTTCCGGCTCCGTGGGCCGCATCTGGTGCGCCAGGGCCCGGTGGGGCGGCCAGGAGCGCTGGCTGGTATACGCCCGGGACGGGCAGATCGCCCTGCGGCCCACGGAAAGCGGCTCCACGAGACTGAGTATCGTCGGGCGGGGACTGGCATTCCCGGAGGACGGGACGTATCTGACGGCGGAGTGCGTGTATCAGACGCCGGAGATGCCCAGCCCGTCTCCCCTGTCGGCGGAGCTGCTGCAATTCCGGGATGAAGCCGTGAAATACTGGGCCCGGTATCAGGAGAACGCCGACGGGCAGCTGACCACTGCACTGGACCCGGAGAAGTACAGTCAGTATCCCATCCAGGGCGGTCAGAGCGTCAGCCTGGAGGAATGGGACAGCCGGTTCCCGGAGGGGTTTAGCCCGGATATCAGCGGGTACCAGGAGCGATGGCTGTTCCAGCTGGAGGATGGCTGTCAGCTGCTGCGGCTGGACGATCAGCTGTATTTGCTGCAATATCACCAGGCTGACGGGGAAGTTTTCGAGATGCTGCGGCTGCGGCCGGTGCCGCTGGAGCCGGAGCGGGTGCTGGAGCTGGACCGTCTGCTGCTCAGCGTCAGCGGAGACGACAGCGTGGCGGCCATCAGCTTTTCCGGGGCCGTGGAGGCCGCTATGCGGCAGCTGCCGGATTACCGGCGGCTGCTGGACGGCGGGGCGGACACCCTGCGGTACTGCTTCACCATGCTGGAGTGCCGGTATAACGGCGGGCATGGGATGCAGGCGGCCATGATGGCGGTGTGCCAGGATCTGCTGGCGGACATGGGTGAGGATCCCGGCGATGACGGGTATGACGTGCAGACCTGGTATGACGAGCTGAAGGCCCGAGCCTTCGCCGTGTCGGAGGACCTGGTGCACCATCCGGGGTATGCTGTGCTGCTGGGGCTGGGGGTGTCCCGGCCTGACGGCACGGCGGCGATAACCTATGTGGACATGGACGGCGACGGACTGGCGGAGCGGCTTACGGCAGAGAACGGAGGACTCCGGGTGCTGCGGTATGACGGCACGGAGGTGTGGTCCTCCGGCCCGGTGGGACAGAACGGGGATGAGGCCCTGTTCCTGCACCGGAACGGCGGGCAGTGGGAGCTCCTGCGCTATGGCCGGACGGCGGAGGAGCAGCTCTATGAGCTACTGAGCCTGACCGGCGGCCGGGAGCGGCTGGTGCGGTCCCGGCATCTGGCCCGCGGCGCGGCGGCAGAGAGCGTCCGGGTCTTTGCGGAGGATTTCCATACCCTGCTCTATGGCGTGGATGAGGCGGGGCTCTCCGACGGGTGCGAGATGATGCTGCTGTCCACCAGGAACGGCGAGACCCGGGTGGGGCCGCTGTACAACTTCAGCGGCTATGAGATCGGAGAGGGAAACGGATGAACGGAAGCGGCTATACCATTGTACAGGCCGGGGCGGAGGTGCCGGCGGAGGAATTCGTCAGGCGGTATGTGGACCTGAAGGACCCTGCCGCCGGGTGCCGCCCCTGCCCGGACTATGGGCGGTACTGGACGTGCCCGCCCTATGACGTTCCGGCGGCGGAATACTGGGGGCGGTATGAAACGGTGCTGCTGCGGGGGATGCAGTTCCACTTTACCAGGGAGCTGCTGGAGCGGCGGTTCACGCCGGAGGAGCTGGCGGAATATACCCGGGAGCTGACCGCCGCCCACGCCCGGCTGATGGACGAACATCTGCGGGCGCTGTATCCCGGAGCGGCGGTGCTGACCACCGGGGGGTGCATGCTGTGCGCGGCGTGTACCCGGCCCGCAGGGCGGCCCTGCCGCCATCCGGAGGCGGTGGGCTACAGTCTGGAATCTCTGGGCTGCGACGTGGGGGCCGCCGCCCGGGGAGAACTGGGCTGGGAGCTGCTGTGGCCCCGGCGGGATAAGCTGCCGCGATACCTGACCTTACTGTGCGCGGTGCTGCGGTGACATACAGAAATTTTGAAATTTTTTTCAAAATTCAGGTTGATTTTTCAATATCGACCGTGTATAATGAATTTATATTCAGGGCCACCTCCGAGGCCCTGGAACCGAAGCAGGACCGCTCGGCGGTCTGCCTGACTTCGCTGATTTCCCCCTTCCCCCCTATAGCAAAAACGCCGGTATCGCTGCGATACCGGCGTTTTTGCCGCTTGATACGCGCACAGCCGCCGCAGAGCAAGCTGCGGCGGCTGTTTCCTGCGTTTTTTGGGTCAGGACAGCTCCTCCTGGCCGGTGCAAAGCTGGTAGTACCGGCCCTTTTGGGCCATGAGCTCCGCATGGTCGCCGCGCTCGATGATGCGGCCCTGCTCCAGCACCAGGATGGCCTGGGCGTTGCGGACGGTGGAGAGCCGGTGGGCGATGACGAACACCGTGCGCCCGGCCATCAGGGAATCCATCCCCTGCTCGATGAGCTTCTCCGTGCGGGTGTCGATGGAGGAGGTGGCCTCATCCAGGATCAGCACCGGGGGATCGGACACGGCGGCCCGGGCAATGGCCAGCAGCTGGCGCTCCCCCTGGCTGAGGCTGCCGCCGTCGCCGGTGATGACGGTGTCGTACCCCTGGGGCAGGTGGCGGATGAAGGTGTCGGCGTTGGCCAGCCTGGCCGCGGCGCGGACCTCCTCATCGGTGGCGTCCAGCTTCCCGTAGCGGATGTTGTCGGCCACGGTTCCGGTGAACAGGTGGGTATCCTGCAAAACAATGCCCAGAGAGCGGCGCAGGGAGTCCTTCCGGATGTCCCGGACGTCGATGCCGTCATAGGTGACGGAGCCGGATTGAATGTCATAAAACCGGTTGATCAGGTTGGTAATGGTGGTCTTTCCCGCGCCGGTGGAGCCCACGAAGGCGATCTTCTGGCCGGGCTTGGCAAACAGGGACACGTCGTGGAGCACCGTCTTTTCCGGGTCGTAGCCGAAGTCCACATGGTCAAAGCGCACGTCGCCCCGCAGCTCCGTCAGGGAGCCGTCGGGCTTCTTCCAGGCCCAGTGGCCGGTGCGGCGGTCCGTCTCCGTCAGGGAATCGCCGTCCTTCAGCACCCGCACCAGGGTGGTGCGGCCCTCATCCGTCTCGGGGTCGGCGTTCATCACGGCAAAAATGCGCTCCGCGCCGGCTACGGCGGCCAGCAGGGTGTTCACCTGCTGGCTGATCTGGCCCACCGGCTGGGACACCTGCTTGACATACAGCAGGTACGCGCCCAGGGAGCCGATATCGAACACACCGGAGATGGACAGCAGGCCGCCCACGCAGCAGGTGACGGCGTAGTTGATGCGGGAGAGGTTGCCCATGGCGGGCATCATGGACCCGGCATAGGTCTGGGCCATGGCGGCGGCGTCGCGATAGGCGCTGTTGCGGGCGGCGAACTCGTCCATGGTCTTCTGCTCGTGGTGAAAGACCTTGATGACCTTCTGGCCCTCGATCATCTCCTCAATGTAGCCATTGAGGCTGCCCAGGGCCGCCTGCTGCTGCTGGAAGCTGACGCGGCTGCGGCCGCCCACGCTTTTGACCACCAGGAGCATCAGACCCAGGAACACGAAGGTGATGAGGGTCAGGGCCCAGTTCAGATAAATCAGCATGAACACGGTGCACACAAAGGTGATGAGGTTGGACACCACGCTGGCGAAGCTGTTGCCGATCATATCGGACACGGTGTCCATGTCGTTGGTGAAGCGGCTCATCAGGTCGCCGGACTGGTGGGTGTCGAAATACCGCAGGGGCAGGGTCTGGAGCCTGTTGAACAGATCCTGCCGCAGGGTGGCCACGGTCCGCTGGGAGATGCGGACCATCAGGCGGGAATAGGCATAGGAGCACCCGGCGGAGGCCAGGAACACGCCGCCCATGGCCACCAGCATCCAGAACAGGCCCTTGAAGTCCCCGGCCACAATGTGGTTCAGGGCGGGCTTGAGGAAATAGCTGCCGGCCACGGAGCCCACGGAGCTGAGGATCAGGCACACGGCCACCACGATCAGCGCGCCCTTGTAGCGGCCGATGTAGCCCAGGAGCTTGCCCACGGTGCCCCGGAGATCCTGGGGCCGCTGATAGCCGTGTCCCCGGCCGTGGGGGCCGCCGGGACGGACCTGCTTCTTGCTGTCAGCCATCGATGGTCGCTCCTTCCTGCTGAGATTTATAGACCTCCTGATAGATCCGATTGGTGGCCATCAGCCGGTCATGGGTGCCTGCGCCGGAAATTTTGCCGTCGTCCAGCACCACGATCAGATCCGCATCCATAACGGAGGAGATGCGCTGGGCGATGATGAGCTTGGTGGACCCGGGCAGGGCCTGGCGCAGGGCTGCGCGGATCCTGGCGTCGGTGGCGGTGTCCACGGCAGAGGTGGAGTCGTCCAGGATCAGCACCCGGGGCCGCCGGAGAATGGCCCGGGCAATGCACAGGCGCTGCTTCTGGCCGCCGGACACGTTGGCGCCGCCCTGCTCAATGTGGGTATCGTAGCCGTCGGGCATGCGGGAGATAAACTCGTCGGCGCAGGCCATGCGGCAGGCCTCCTCCATCTCGGCGTCGGTGGCGTCCTCCCGGCCCCAGCGGAGATTTTCCCGGATGGTGCCGGAGAACAGGGTGTTCTTTTGCAGCACCATGGCACAGCCCTGGCGCAGAGCCTCCATGGTGTATTCCCGGACGTCATGTCCGCCCACGGACACAACACCCTCCGTGGCCTCATACAGCCGGGGAATCAGACTCACCAGGGTGCTCTTGGCGCTGCCGGTGCCGCCCAGGATGCCAACGGTCATGCCGCTGTCGATATGCAGGCAGACATCCTCCAGGTTCCAGGCGTCGCTGTCCTTGTGGTATTTGAAATAGACATGATCAAAGTCCACGTCGCCGTTTTCCACGGTCAGGGCCGGGTCGGCGGCGGAGTCGGTGATCTCGGGCTGCTCCTCCAGCACCTCCACAATGCGCTTGCCGCAGGCGATGGACCGGGTCAGCACCATCATCACCATGGCCACCATCATCAGGGACATGAGGATTTCGGAGGCGTAGGTGAAGAAGGCGATCAGGTCGCCGGAGAGCATGGAGCCGCCCACCACATAGTGGCCGCCCAGCCACATGATGGCCATGATGGTGCCGCCCATAATGAGGGTCACCAGGGGGACAAACAGCACCACGAAGCTGTAGGCCCGCTCCGCCGTATCCCGGAGGGTGTCGCTGCGCTGGGCAAACTTCTCCTGCTCCCGGTCCTCCCGGACGAAGGATTTCACCACGCGGATGGCGTTCAGATCCTCCTGGACCACCAGGTTCAGATCGTCGGTGGACTTTTGCAGGGCGGTGAAAAACGGCCCCACATAGCGGATGACGATGGCCACCAGGATCAGCAGCAGCGGCAGCACCACCAGGAATACCTGGCTCAGCTGCAAGCTGATGGTCAGGGCCATGACCAGGGCGGTGATCAGCATTACCGGGGCCCGGACCAGCATGCGCATGCCCATCATCAGGGTCATCTGCACCGACGAAACGTCGTTGGTGAGCCGGGTGATCAGGGATGCGGTGGAAAAATGCTCAATGTTGGCAAAGGAGAACCGCTGCACCTGGGCATATTCCGCGGCGCGGACGTTGGCGCCGAAGCCCATACCGGCCCGGGCGGCCAGAGCCGCCGCCCCCACGCCCATCACCAGGGACGCCAGGGCCATGAGGATCATTTTCAGGCCCATGGCCAGAATGTACTCCTTGTCGCCGTTGGCAATGCCCACGTCCACGATCTGGCTCATGGCCTTGGGCAGCAGCAGCTCCAGCACGGCCTCGCCGGCTGAGCACAGAACGCCCAGGATGATCCAGATACGATATCCCTTGGTATAGGGAGCTAATTTACGAATCATGCGTTGTCCTCCTCCGATGTCAGGTTTTCCGCCGCCCGCAGCAGGAGCCGGCGGAGCGTATCCACCTCCTGGGGGGTCATGCCCCGCTGGACCAGGGCCTCTATTTCATGGGTGATGGAAACGAAGTCGTCATAAAACTGCTGGCCGCACGCCGTCAGCCGCAGGATGCGGCAGCGGGCGTCGGTTTCGCCGGGGGCGCGGGTCAGCATGCCCTTTTCCACCAGACGGTCCACAATGCCGTTGACGGTGGAGGGCTTCACGGCCAGATGCTGCTGCAGCTGCTTCTGGGTCACGGGGCCGGGCTGGCGGTGCAGATACGTCAGGGTCCGGCACTGGATGGGCGTGACGCCATAGCGCCGCAGCTTTTTGTCCATGCTCAGATATGCCCGATGATTGCAGTAGCCCAGCAGCGGGCCGATGAGCTCGGGCTTCTTCTCGCAGTCCATATAGCTTTCTCCTTTCTTCTGATTTTTAATACTTAGCATACTAAATGTTAGCGAGCTAAATATTACCACCGTGGCTGCCGGCCGTCAATAGGCAGATTGCCGGTTTCCTGTGAACGTTCTGTAAACTGTGGGCCGGACCGCTTGACTTTTTCCCGCCGGGACGGTATGATAGGCCCGTAATCCGAAAGCTGTTATCATTGTTATTCTCTCTCCTTTTACCACAAAACAAACCGCCGGTCCCCTCTTTCCCGGGACCGGCGGTTTGTGTCGTCTTGACAAAGGTACGAAATCGTACTATAATGCATTTGGTATGATTTCGGACAGAAGGGAGGCGGCAGCCTATGCCGCATACATCCCGGGACCTGCGGCGGTATAACCACCTTTTGCAGGAAACCGACGCGGTTTATCATGAAATGGCCCAGCACTGGGGCCTGCCGGACAGCGTGATGGGCGTGCTGTATACCCTGTGCGACGCCGGGGGGCGTTGCTCCGTGCGGGAGGTCTGCCGCCTGGGAGGCATGAGCAAGCAGACCGTCAACTCCGCCCTGCGGCGGATGGAGCGGGAGGGCCTGATCTATCTGGAGGCCGCCGGACGGGGCAAGGACGTGTGCCTGACGGAGGCGGGAGAGGGACTGGCCTGCCGGACCGCCCTGCGGGTAATCCAGGCGGAGAACCAGGTGTTTGCCGCCTGGCCCCAGGCGGATGTGGAGCAATATCTGGCGCTGACCCGACGCTTTCAGGAGGCCCTGGTGGAAAAAGCGAAGGAAATCAAGGAGGAGTCATGAGCAAAGCGTCCATTCAATTATCGGACCACTTCACCTGCGGCAGGCTGATCCGGTTTACGCTGCCGTCCATCACCATGATGATCTTTACCGCGGTTTACGGCGTGGTGGACGGCTTTTTTGTGTCCAATTACGCGGGAAAGACGCCCTTTGCGGCGGTGAATCTTATCATCCCGGTGCTGCTGGGCTTAGGCTGCGTGGGGTTCATGTTCGGCACCGGCGGCAGCGCGCTTATCGCCAAGACCATGGGCCAGGGGGACCGGGAACGGGCCAACGACATCTTCTCCATGATCGTGTACGTCTCGGCGGCCATCGGCGTGGTGCTGGCGGGCCTGGGCTTTCTGATCCTGCGCCCGGCGGCGGTGCTGATGGGGGCGGAGGGGGAGCTTCTGGAGCAGGCCCTGATCTATGGCCGCATCAACCTGCTCGCCCTGCCGTTTTATGTGCTGCAATATGAGTTCCAGTGCCTGTTTGCCACGGCGGAAAAGCCGCGGCTGGGGCTATATATCACCGTGGCGGCAGGCGTCACCAATATGGCGCTGGACGCCCTGTTCGTGGCGGTGTTTTCCTGGGGCGCGGCAGGTGCGGCGGCGGCCACAGCCCTGAGCCAGTTCATCGGCGGCAGCCTGCCCCTGGTGTACTTCGCCCGGCCCAACAGCAGCCTGCTGCGGCTGGGCAAATGCCGGATGGACCTGCGCGCCCTGCTGAAAACCTGCTCCAACGGGTCGTCGGAGTTTATGAGCAACGTGTCCATGTCCCTGGTGAGCATGCTGTATAACGTGCAGCTGATGAAGTACGCCGGAGAGGACGGTGTCTCTGCCTACGGCGTGCTGATGTATGTAAACATGATCTTCCAGGCCATCTATATCGGCTATTCCGTGGGGACGGCCCCTGTTGTGTCGTTCCACTATGGGGCCGGAAACCGCGGGGAGCTGCGGGGACTGCTGCGGCGCAGCGGCGGCCTGCTGGCCGTGTGCGCGGTGTGCATGCTGGCGGCGGGGCAGGTTCTGGCCGCGCCGCTGTCCCGGCTGTATGTGGGGTATGACCCGGGACTGTTCCGGATGACGTCCCACGCCTTCTCCATTTTCTCGTTCTCGTTCCTGTTCTCGGGCTTCGCCATCTACGGCTCGTCCTTCTTCACGGCCCTGAACGACGGGCTCACCTCGGCCATCATCGCGTTCTTGCGGGCCCTGGTGTTCCAGGTGGGAGCGGTGCTGCTGTTCCCGCTGTTGTGGAGGCTGGACGGCATCTGGATGTCCATCGTGGCGGCGGAGGTCATGGCCGTTGTCGCCACGGGTATCTTCCTGCTGGCCAAGCGGAAACGGTATGGCTACTAAAAAAACGGAAAAATTTCAAAAAACCCCTTGCATTCCCCGAAAAGGTGTGGTATAGTAATCAAGCTGACTTGAGTGATTCGGTTGGCTATCCGGGTGTGGCGAAGTTTGGTATCGCGCTTGAATGGGGTTCAAGAGGCCTTGAGTTCGAATCTCAACACTCGGACCATTGAGAAGTCCTGAAACCGCTGTGGTTTCGGGACTTCTTCTTTTTTGCACGCATGGGCGCGGCAGCTGGGTTTCTAACACTTTTCTAACGCCTGCCAGACAGCAGGGCGGACATTTCATCGGCAATGGACTGCTTGCGCGCTACATCCAGGTGGCCGTAGACGTTGGCCGTCATCTTGATATCACTGTGGCCCAACCACTCCTGCACGTCCTTGAGGGTGAAGCCGTGACTCAACAGGAGACTGGCGCAGCTATGGCGCAGTTCGTGAAAGCGAATACGGGGCAGTCCGTGCTTTTGGAGCAGGCGGGCAAAATGATGGGTGATATAGTCCGGCGGGAACGGACGCCCATCCGGCCATTTGAATACATACGGGTTTTCTTGATACGCCTTTCCAAATAGCCGATGGTTGACGCTCTGGTCCGCCAGAGTCTGCAGAAAGATATCCCGCGCTTCCGGCAGCAGCGGAAAGGAGCGGTAGCTGCTGGCGTTCTTGGTCTTATCCTTTTCCACAGCGGCAGTTACCTTGCTTACCGTGTGACGGATGGTCAGGGTACCCCGGTCAAAGTCGACGCTGTCCCATTGAAGGCCCAGCAATTCACTGCGGCGCAAGCCATAAATGGCGGTGATTTTCACCAACGGATACAACGGGTCATCCTGGATGGCTTCCAAGAGCACCTGCAGCTGCTCTGCCGTGTAAAAATGCGCTTCATGCCGGGGAACGCTGGGCAGGTCCACATATTCACAAGGATTGGCAGGCAGCAGGCCTGCCTTGACTGCCTCAGTCAGCGTCTGATACAGAATATTCTTGTGCAGGCGTAGACTGCGGGGAGACAAGCCGCCTTTGCCATCCTTGCGGCCATGAGCAGCTTTTTCGTCCAAATAATCCTGCAGGACCTGGCGCGTTACCTGCTGCAGCTTTAGCCTGCTGGCATCAAAATACGGGAGGATGTGACTGCATGCCAGGCTTTCATAGCCCTGATAGGTCACCTCGTCTACACGGCGCTTTACACGTGTCAGCCAGATACGGACGTATGCGGCAAAGGTCACATCACTGGGGATGATACCCTGCTGCTGTTCGTATTGCTGGATGGTCTGGCGCAGCAGCTGTTCCGCCTTTCGTTTATTGCCCTTTACCGGCAGGTCGGTCTTGACCCATTTTTGCTTCCGCTTGCCGTTTACATGGCTGTTGAGAACGATATAGTACTTGTCATTCTTGATTTGCAGACTTCCTGTCATAATATCTCCTTTCCGGACAGTTGGATTTGTCTGCTGTCATGGGTTCGTTACCGTATAGCGTGCCGACTGGATAAAATCCACCAGGCACGGCTTGGGGATGATGATCTTGCGGCCAATGCGCTTGCAGCCCAGACGCTTTTCACGAATCAACCGGTACACGCTGGCCTTGCCGATGCCCAAAGCATGGGCAGCTTCGGCCGGGGTCATTACATCGGGGTATTCTCTGAACACATACAGGCCCCCTTAAAACGGCTCTTTGCCGGTATCCGCCTGCATTTCCAGCTCACCTTGATTAATGCGGCGGCAGAAAGCACGGTATGTTTCCGGCTCCGACAGCTGTACATTGGGATACTGGGCCGACAGAGGAATATTGCTGATTAGGAATACTTTGGTATAGCATGCCACTTTGTTGCTATACCGACAGGGCAGCATTAGAGGATAGCCGTCCAAATACTTGAGCATATCCGCAACGGGGAGACTGCTGCGGAACTCGTCAAACAGAATTACATTCTGCCCCCGGTAATCGTCAAAGGGATGGTCATAATTGGTGACGTGATAGACATTTTCGTAACTGTACAGCTCCATGACGCTGCGAGTCTTGCCTACGCCAGTGGGGCCCCATAAGTAGGTGACCTCCAAATTACGCCACTGATTGCGGTAGCGTTCCTCCAACAGCGTTTGACGGGCAGTTTCGATATGCTGCAGCCGGTTCATGGCGGAGGGGTATTGCAACAGAATCTCGGCATTGGATGCACCGGACTGGACAAGCTCCAAAATCTCAGAGCTGATAGATTCCCGTTTGTTCTGCTCAGCAGGCAGGGGGCCGCTTTCCTCAAAGGTCTGGGGCAGGTTTGTCTCATGTTTGGTGTCATCCAGCCAGCGGCCTTCCTTGCGAATATAGTCGCGGTTCTCGCGGTGACTGCCTTTAGCGGCCTCCATATGAGCGCCCATAAAACGCTGTTGCAGCGTGGAAAATAGAATCGCGTTGGGGGAATAGAGATACAAGTGCGTGTGAGGTGTTCCCTGTTCGCCTATCTCGTCGCACATACACCAGTACTGAATACCGGGGAAGCTGGCCAGCGTGGTCTTAATGACCGCATGCGTAAATCCGTGTTGAACCGGATTGTTAAAGGTCAGCTGATACTTTCTTGCTTTGTTAGTCGTGTAGCACATCCTTTCCAAGATTACACAAAACACATGGTTACCAAAGGGTAATACTATGCCTTTGGTAACCCATATACGGGAGTTTCAGCGGGCACCGGCAGCGGTGCGGTTGTCGGGGCCTTTCTGCAGCAAGGCCATGGCATAGAACGATGTGGCCTTTGCCGTGGACTGGACTCTTTGCGGGCACTGGGAGCTTTCCGCATGACGGGAGATGCAGCAGCAAGGCCACGGGGGAGCTTGGATGCGAGCCGCTTTGCGGCTGACGCCGCAAGTTGCTCTCGCATTTCCTTGCGGGGGCGATTACTTCTCCTGTGACAGGGTGGATTTGATTTCTGTGAGTCCATCCCGAGACATTTCCACAAGCTGGTCTATGGAGCAGTTATTCAGCAGACGAAGCATGGCTTGTGACTGTTCCAAGCCATTGAGCTGCTGTACAATAAGCTGCAGGCAGGCGCTGGCATCGTTGGTAATACCCTGGCGCTGTTTATAGTCCTGGATTCGCTGGTACAGGTCATCCGGTATGGTAAGATTCACACGTTTTTTATCTGATGGCATAGGGCTTACCTCCTTGCGATGGATTCTGACACTGATTTTACAGCGAGATACGCAGAATGTCAAGGAGTACTTTGGAGTAACTCCAAGAAAAAGGCCACCTGTTCCAATGGGGAACAGGTGGCTTGATGAAACCATGACAGCAGATTTCTTCTAACACATTTCTAACACTTTTCTGATTTCCTTGTTTTCTGGTGGGCCGGGCGCTGCAATATGCATCATGCAGCGCCCGGCCCAAACCCCTTGCAATTACAGGCAATATCACGATACGCAGCGTGTCGGAACGCTGCCATACGCGACGAACGAAAAAGCAATGGGGTTCAAGAGGCCTTGAGTTCGAATCTCAACACTCGGACCATGCAGAGTGTCCTTATAGGATCTGAGTATCCTGTAATGGACACTCTGCTTTTTTATGTGAAGAATGGTGAAAAGCTGGAGCTGGCGATCATCATCCGTTCCCGCACGCACAGCAGCTTGACCTTGTGCTCGGTCAGCAGGTCGATGTATTGCTTTGTCATGCCCCAATCCAGCCCCAAGCGGTCAAGGCTGTTTACCAGCACTACATCCACCTTTCCGGCAAGAACGGCCTCCGTCAGCTCTTGCAGAGCCGGACGGTCAAGGGTCAATCCAGAGCCATGCTCGGCGGCAACACCAACGATGGTGTACCCGGCCTGTTCCGCATAACGGCGAAGTTTGGCGGCCTGCTGTTCCAAGGAAAAGCTATCGTCGTGAGCGACCCGGCAATAAAAATAGGCTTTCATCGTGTCGTACCTCCTTATACTGCAACCTGTTCCGGGGCGTAGCTGAGTGCTACGCCTTTTCTCGTTTCCATGATAATGTCGGCCTCCGGGATCTTCCGGCGATCCGGCACATCGAAAGCGCCGATGCAGTTGTAGTAGATCACGACACGCTGATTGTTAACACCGTCCTGCTTTTCAGCGTGGTACACCTCAATGTGGTCGATCAGCTCTGCGACCATACGCTTTGTAATGGTGGTTGCGTCTGTGTACCGCCGCACCGTTTCAAGGAAATAGTCAATGTCCATGCGCTTGCTCTCGTCCTTTTTCAGTTCCAGCCGCAGCGCCTTGATCTTCTTGGCGTTCTCGCCCTGCTCCTGTTCATAGCGTTTGGACATTTTGGCAAACCGGGCATCGTCGATTTTGCCCGCCACATTGTCCTCATAGAGCCGTTCAAAGAGCATATCCAACTCCCGGTCACGGGCAGTCAAAGCGTCCAGCTCCCGCTGCTTGCGGAGCGCGGTGTTTTCCGCTACCTTTGCCGAGCGTCCAATCATGGCCTTGATAAAGTCATTTTCGTATTCGCTGGCGAAGCAGGCCAGCCGCTTGACCTCGTACAAAACGACTTGCTCTAAGAAGTCCAGCCGGATATAGTGCGTCTTGCTGCACTTGCGATAGCCGGAGTTATGATTTTGACAACTGAAAAACTTGATGTCGTGGTTGTTCTGGTTGAAGTGGAAATTGAGGTTGCCGCCGCACTCCGGGCATTTCAGCAGGCCGGAGAATACGCTGGGCTCCTGCGTGACCGTGTTTTTTTTGCGGCGCGTCCCTTTTTGGAGTGCCTGCACCTTTTCCCAGGTCTGGCGGTCAATGATAGCCTCATGGACATTGAGGAAGATTGCCCGGTTTTCCTCCGGGTTTTCGATCCGTTTTTTCATCTTGTAGGATTTGGAGTAGCTTTTGAAGTTGATGACATCGCCGCAGTATTCCTGCAAGGTGAGGATCTTCTTGACGGTGGTATGCCCCCACTTGGTAGGCTCCACGGTGCTTTTCGACCCGCCACGGCTCGTCCCACGGCTGCGCCAGTAGTAGGTGGGATTGACCACACCATCGGCGGCAAGACGGGCGGCAATTTCCGCCAGCCCGTACCCCTCCAGCGCCATGCGGTAGATCCGGCGCACTACCTCGGCAGCTTCCGGCTCTACTACCCAAAAGCGGGGATCGTCCGGGTTTTTGATATAACCGTAGGGCGGCGGAGAAAGCGGAACACCGGCGTTTCCTTTCATCTTGTTCACGATCCGGCGCTTCTTGGAAATGTCTTTCGCATAATACTCGTTCATAATATTTTTGAACGGGGTGAAATCGTCCTCGCCTTCATCGCTGTCTACGCCGTCGGAAACGGCCACCAGCCGTATATCGTGAAGTGGGAAAAATTCCTCAGTCAGCTTGCCGACCTCAATGTAGTTGCGCCCCAGCCGTGAAAGGTCTTTGACGAACACTGCCGAGATGTACCCGGCCTCGATAGCGGTCAGCATTTTCTGAAAACCGGGACGCTTCATGGTCGTTCCCGTGATGCCATCGTCTACAAAGAAAACCGTGTCGGTGTACCCTTTGTCCTTGGCGGCCTTTTGGAGTATCTTCCTCTGATTGGAAATAGAGTTGCTCTCACGCTGCTGGTCATCATCTTTGCCAAAGTCAT
>ERZ780053.197-NODE-197-length-26143-cov-2.09591_pt1 | contig 26143 bp, 15 predicted proteins | sample MGYA00511088_ERZ780053 | MGnify/ENA primary metagenome ERZ780053 (study PRJEB29588, sample SAMEA2150866) | human gut metagenome | biome: human gut; feature: human-associated habitat; material: faeces | place: Denmark | collected 2008/2010 ...
CTTTTTAACAAAAATAATGATTAACAATAAAACAAAAAACAACAATGAAAACTAAAACATTATCAATCGCAGCCGCCATCATGGCGTTATTCTTTATCGGAACTTCCTGCAGCAACAAGCAGAAGAACACCGAAGAAACCGCAACCACCGAACAGACCACCGGTGCAATGGAAATAGACGATCTTCTGGCTAACGCCGAGTCACTAACCGACCAGGAAGTTACCATCGAAGGTGTATGTACACATGCCTGCAAGCACGGCGCCACCAAAATCTTCCTGATGGGTAGCGACGACACACAGACCATCCGTGTAGAAGCAGCCAAACTGGGCTCTTTCGATACGAAGTGCGTCAACAGCATCGTCCGCGTCACCGGAACCCTGAAAGAACAACGTGTGGACGAAGCTTATCTGCAACAATGGGAATCACGCTTGAAAGCTGCCGCTGCCGAAAAGCACGGTGAAGGCGAAGCCGGATGCAGCACTGAGAAGAAAGCACGCGGCGAAACAGCCAAGCGGAAAACCAGCCAATACGCCCGAAGCACGTATCGCCGACTTCCGCGCCAAAATAGCCAAGCGTCAGGCCGAATCAGGAAAGCCCTATCTGTCATTCTATTATATGGAAGCCGCCAACTATGAAATTCAGTAAGACGGGAACCGCATTTCGGAAATGGAGCCGGACAATCCACCGGGACCTCTCATTCTTCTTCTCGGGGATGGTATTGATATATGCCATCTCCGGAATTGTGATGAACCACCGGAATACGATCAATCCCAATTACTCGGTAGAACGACAGGAATATACCATTACCGAAGTGATGCCCCCGCAGGCCGGAATGAAAAAGGATGATGTCCTGAAACTGCTGGCACCACTTGGTGAAAAGAAAAACTATACCAAACATTACTTCCCGAAGGAAAACCAGATGAAGGTATTCCTGAAAGGCGGTTCCAACCTGATGGTCAATCTACAGACCAAGCAAGCCGTTTACGAGAAGCTGACACGTCGTCCGTTGATAAGCGCCCTGACCAAGCTGCATTACAATCCCGGAAGATGGTGGACTCACTTCGCAGATGTGTTTGCCGTAGGACTCATCATTATTACCGTCACGGGAATGGTGATGCTGAAAGGACCAAAAGGCTTGTGGGGACGAGGAGGTATAGAACTTGCAGCTGGTATACTGATTCCGCTACTTTTTCTATTTCTATAAACGACTCAAGCTTCGCATATAGCCTGAAGTATAAGCATTGGTTAGCAATCTAATTATCAAAGCATTGCATTTACCGGGCATTTACCACAAGAGGTAAAAGCATTTACCGCAGGATGTAACGACCTTTACCCCGTATTGTAACGCTCTTTACCTCGGTATGTAGCGGTCTTTACCCCGGCATGTAAATGGAGTTACCATTTGGGGTAAACAGAATTACCTACAGGAGTTCCGAGATCAATCCATGCAGCTAACGAGTAATTAAAATAGGTTCAATACTAAAAACAAAAGATATCAATGGAGAATATCATTGAATGCAATAACCTGACGCACTATTATGGCAAACGGTTAATTTACGAAAACCTCAGCTTCAGCGTGCCTAAAGGGCGCATCCTGGGACTGCTGGGGAAGAATGGTACAGGAAAAACCACAACGATCAATATATTGAGCGGTTACCTGAAACCCCGCTCCGGCCAATGCTCCATCTTCGGACAGGACATTCAGACGATGCACCCCTCAACACGCCGTAATATCGGTCTGCTCATCGAGGGACATGTGCAATATCAGTTCATGACCATCCGGGAGATTGAGAAGTTTTATTCTGCTTTCTATCCAGGACAGTGGCGCAAAGAAGCGTACTACGACCTGATGGACAAACTGAAAGTAGCTCCCGGACAGCGCATCTCGCGTATGTCGTGCGGACAACGTTCGCAAGTGGCACTGGGACTTATCCTGGCGCAAAATCCGGAATTGCTGGTACTGGACGATTTCTCTCTCGGTCTGGACCCCGGCTACCGCCGTCTCTTCGTGGACTATCTGCGTGACTATGCCCGCTCGGAAAACAAAACTGTTTTCCTGACCTCGCACATCATTCAGGATATGGAACGCCTGGTAGACGACTGCATCATCATGGATTACGGACGTATCCTCATCCAGCAACCCGTAAAGGAACTGTTGGACACGATACGCCGCTATACCTGCACGTTGCCCGAGGGTTACAAGATGCCGGAAGATAAAGACTTCTACCATCCGTCTCTTATCAGAAATACGCTGGAAACCTTCTCGTTCCTGCCTCAACAAGAAGTAGAAACACGTTTCAGAGCCCTGCAAATGCCTTACAGCGATTTGAAATGCGAGACTGTAAACCTGGAAGATGCTTTTATCGGACTGACGGGAAAATACTGATTAAATGATGAATTATAAATTATGAATTATGAATTACTATGCAGAGCAGGAAGTCTGTTTCTACCTCACGATTCATAACTCATAACCCATAATTCATAATTAATAACTCATAATTCATAATTCATAATTAACTAACATGAACGCTATATTTTATAAAGAATGGATTAAAACCCGCTGGTATCTGTTGCTTGCACTGCTTGTAACGCTCGGTTTTGCCGGATACTCGATGTTGCGCATCAATCGTGTTGCCAGCATGAAAGGCGTGGAACACGTTTGGGAAGTTATGCTGTCACGGGATACCGTATTCGTGGATTTACTGGAATTTATTCCTCTATTGGTCGGGATACTGCTTGCTCTGGTACAATTCGTACCCGAAATGCACCATAAATGCCTGAAACTGACATTGCATCTGCCCTACCCGCAACTGCGGATGATTAACCTGATGTTGCTCTACGGACTGGTAGTGTTACTGATCTGCTTTGCCGCCAACTACGTGCTGATGACGGTTTACATGCAAGGCGTCCTGGCTCCGGAACTTTATTCGCGGATTCTGCTGACAGCTCTTCCCTGGTATCTGGCAGATATTGCCGCTTATCTTCTGGTTTCATGGATATGCCTGGAACCGACCTGGAAACGCCGCGTCCTCAATCTGGTAATCTCTGTATTGCTATTGCGTATCTTCTTCCTGGCTCCGGCACCGGAAGCCTACAACGCTTTCCTGCCCTGGCTGGCAATCTACACCCTGCTCACGGCAAGTCTCTCATGGCTCTCCATTGCACGGTTCAAGGCAGGAGAACAAGATTAACAGGTTATACATTCACTATTAAGAACGAAAAAGACAATGAAACGTTTTAGTCAAATATTCTTATACATCACCATTGCATTGCTCATTATCTGGCAGTTGCCTTGGTGTTATTCTTTCTTTGCGGCAAAGCCATCGAAGATTCCTTTCTCCATGTACAGTAGTGTCCTCGGCGACTTCCTCTCCATGGGCAATGAAGATGGTAAAGGCGTGGTACGACGCGACCAGTCCGGCAATGTATATACACAGGAGCAGACGGACAGTATTCTCCCGTTCTTCTACATGCGCCAGCTTATGGCGGATGAGCGGTTCCCGGACAGCATCAATGGTGTTGCCGTCACTCCGCGCGAGGTGCAGCTCACGAATTTCAGCTTCCGCTCGGCAGCTTCGGATATCAATGCCTCCAAGATAGAACTTTATCCTTTGTTGGAAAGTATGTCGGGACGTGTGGACCTGAGTATGCCCGATGATGTATTCCGCGTCACCTCGAAAGGTCTTGAATTTATCGGTATGAAAACCAATACGATAGATACAGACAAAAGCCAACTGTTCACAGAGGCTATGGTGAAGAAAGGGTTTAAATTCCCTGCCCGCCGGTTGGCCGGTAATCCCACCACTCGCAAGGAGTACGATGAAGGTTATCTGATTCTGGATAATGAGGGAAAACTTTTCCATCTGAAACAGACGAAAGGACGCCCGTATGTACGTGCCATTTCCCTGCCCGAAGGCTTAAATGCGAAGTATCTTTTCATCACGGAGTTCAAGGACCGCAAGACGCTAGGGTTCCTGACGGATATGGATAACAACTTCTATGTACTGAACAATAAGACTTATGATGTGATCAAGACCGGAGTTCCTTCCTTCAACCCTGAAGAGGATGCCCTGTCTATCTTCGGAAATATGTTCGACTGGACGGTTTGTGTGAAAACAGCCGATGCGGACGAATATTATGCACTGGATGCGGATGATTATTCGCTTATCAAGTCCATCAGCTTCCCAAGAAAGAGTAACAGCATACCGGGATTACGTTTTACTTCCTCTCAGGATAAATATGTGAAGCCACGCTTCTAAATACCAAAATCCCTATTTCTCATGCATAAACTAAGTTATTGAGAAATAGGGATATTTTAAATACTGCACAAATCATTAGCAGACAGGCAACCGCATCTATTAATATTTTTCATAATCAAACCAATCAAAAGAAGCCTTCTTTTTACTTACTTTACCATTACTGCTGGCATACATTCCTACAAAAGGTCCAATAAATCCCTTAGCAATATTAGTACTGCACACTGTTGCATCTAAATTCTCTCCTATGAATTTCAAATCATCCTCAGATGCTCCATATAAAAAAGAATATTTTAACCCATTTCCTTCTATAGCCAAAATAACTTCATTCCCTTCATAAGGTACTCTGTTTAAAATAATTTCAGACCCATCTTTTACCATTATGAGGCGAAGCTCCCGCGGTGACTTCCCTTTACCAACCATAACCATACGGTATTGGAATCTATCATTTTGCATAATAATCATCCCAGCCTCCTCATTAACTGAAGAGGGTTTAAAAGCCATAGAAACAGCAGCTTTAAAATGATGATCTTCTACCCGGCGTGCAACCAATGAGGGGTTAGTTAATTCAGTAGCCTTCTGTGGTCTCAAATTAAGAAGTAAGTTTGAATTTTTCAACTCATACCATTTTTCAAAAGGTGTTCGTAGAAAGTTCCAGCAGTATCTTAATGAATCCGAATCAAAATCATCACGAATCGGCAATAAGTCTACCGGAAACTCTGGCTAATTAGGAAATTTATCTTCCATCAACACTCTACCAATCCCTGGGTTAAAAATTGGCTGTTCTCCTTGAAAAGAAACTGAAGTCAAAAATGTTTCCCGTCCTAACATATTATATCCTTCTATAGGTCGCACTCCCAACATGACAGCATACCAGTCATCATTCTGTGTTTGAATCAGATCAGCATGTCCAACAGTGGTTATATCTATTTCATTTCCCAAATGTCTATGTGTCAATACAGGATTACAAATGAATGGAGTATAAGGACCTGTCACCTGATCGGATGTGAAAACAGAAACTGCATGATTCTCCCAAGTTCCCCCTTCTGCTATTAGCAAATAGTATTTTCCTTTAATCTTATAAATATGCGGTGCTTCCGCATACGGACTATTGATAGCATAACCACTTGAAACAATATGTCGTTTACCTATAAACTCACCAGTGGCTAAATCTAATTGCTGAACATAAATACGATCCTCAGCCGGATAGCTTCGAGGCGGGATTTTATCATTAACATTGATGCTACCACAATACCAAACTTTTCCATCATCATCAAAGAAAAGAGAAGGGTCAATACCTGGAGCATCTTTTATAAAAATAGGCTCACTATAAGGTCCCTCAGGATTCTTTGCTGTCACAAAAAAGTTTCCTCCACAACCGGTAGCAGTACATATCACATAATATAATCCATTATGATAGCGAATCGTAGGTGCCCAAAGTCCCCATGAAGCTTTCAAACCATCTTTCATTTGTAATTGAGAAGGTCTATTCAAGACATGTCCGATCTGTTCCCAGTTCACTAAGTCTTTACTATGGAAAATCGGTAATCCCGGAAACCACTCAAAGGAAGAAGTTACCATATAATAATCCTCTCCCACCCTACATAAGGAGGGGTCCGGATGAAATCCCGGCAATATAGGATTCTTAAATGTTTTCTGCGCAGAAGCGCTGACTGTCAACATCAAAAACAAAGTGAGTAAACACCCTTGTACAATCTTTATCATATCATATAATTTTAATTATTTATAGTCTTAGCAAAATTCTTTGGAAGCATCTCAAAATGCTGCTGAAAACACTTCGTAAAATACGATGAACTGGTAAACCCTGTCAAGGAAGCTATTTCATTCACCCGATAATTACCCTCTTGAAGGAGTATAGCCGCCCTCTTCAGACGATGCAACCTAATATAATCATTTGGAGTCAAATCGGACAAACCCTTGATTTTACGATGCAAACTGGAACGACTCATATTCAATTTCTCCGCCAGTAAATCAACACTGAACTGCAAATTTGCCAGATTAGCTTCAATTACAGCATTTACTTTTTGCAAAAAGAGCTCATCTGCTTTTGTTAAAGCTACTACATTGGCTTCTGTCAAAGGACGCTTACTGAACAACTCTTTTACAAGTTTCCGGTTCTTCAATAAACTTTGCACTTGTGCCTGCAAATACTCTAACGAAAAAGGCTTCTCAATATAAGCATCCGCTCCAAGCTCCAATCCCTCTATCTTCGATTGCAAATTAGATTTTGCTGTTAATAAAATAACCGGGATATGACTATATTCAACCTGAGATTTTATTGTTTCAAGTAATTCCATTCCATCCATATTCGGCATCATAATATCACTAATAACAAGATCAACTTCAGCTTCATTCAAAACTTTAATTGCTTCCAGACCATCCATCGCCCGAAGCACTTCATAATTACTCATCATTTTCTTACTGATAAACTCAAGCATCTCCAGATTATCCTCTACAATAAGAACCGTCTGTTGCACTTTTTCCACATCTATATCATTCGTAACAAGCGATTCTTCTTCATTCAGTTTTTCACTTCTTATCGCATGAGAATAAGGAAGCCGTAATACAAACCTGTTGTTCTCCGTACAAGTAATATCCAATTGCAAACTGCCTCCATGTAATTCGGCCAACGACCGAGCTAACGGTAGGCCTAAACCTCTGCCAGAACCGACTTGTCCTTGTGATGACACCTGTACGAAGGGCTCAAAAATCTTTTCTCGCATTTGTTGTGATATCACTTCACCATCATTCTCCACACTAATAAAAAAATACTCCTTATCAACTTTAGCAAGAACCATGCTTATATATGTAGAAGAATACTTTAAAGCGTTAGTGAAGAGGTTACTGATAATCTTAGTGAAAGCTTCCACATCCACTTCTGCCGATAATGGAGATTCCGGCAAAGAAATATCAAACCGGATACCTTGTTGTTCTGCAGGAAGTTTAAAACGATCATAAATAGTTTGAGACAACACAACAACATCAATCTGCTCAAATTTCATTCTCATCTGTTTAGCCTCTATCCGACGGAAATCAAGTAATTGATAAGTTAATGACAATAACCTTTCCGTATTTTTCATTACCGTATCCAATGATTCCTTTGTTTCAACATCAAACGACTTATTATGGATAATATATTCCAAAGGTCCCCTTATTAGGGTCAAAGGAGTTTTTATCTCATGAGCAATATTAGTAAAAAACTCTATTTTGGCATGATATGATTCACGTTCTTTCTCTTGTTCTACCCTTAGTATCAACTTCTTTTGCTTTTGGTATATTCTTCTTTTAACATAAAAATAAGACATAATAAATGCAATCAGCAAAAGTGCTCCATAAAAGGCATAAGCCCATGAACTCGCCCACCAAGGTGGAAGAATACAAATATCCAAAGTACAATTTTCTTTCCATTCCCCAGTACTATTAGAAGATTTTATCCGTAACTTATAGTTTCCGGGACGCAAATTTGAATAAGATATCCGAGGAGTATTATCTACCAATATCCAATCTTTATCCAGTCCTTCTAACTTAATATAACATATATTCTTTTGAGAAGCTCCATAACGCAAAACCGCATAATCAAAACTAATAAAATTCTGATTATAATCAAGTGTTAATTCTTTCGTATAAGTAATCGACTGTTTTAATGGAGAATTTACACCGGGACGCACATCTTTATTATGAAGCTGAAAATTAGTAAGAAACACAGGAGGGAAAGTTAAATCATCCTTTATTTCAGAAGGATCTACAACTGACAAACCTTCAATAGTACCAAAATATAGACGATTTTGTGCATCTCTGAATGCAGAATTAAAATTAAATTGGTTCGTTAATAATCCATCACTTTTCGTAAATACACGAATCTTGTTTGTAGAAGGATTTATCCGGACCAAACCTCTGTTAGTCCCTACCCAAATATTCCCCAAATTATCCTGAACAGCCTTATAAGCCATATCATCCGGCAGTCCATTTGACATAGAATAGCGGATCATACTATCCTGGACAATATCATAACATATCAACCCATATCCAGACGTAGCAATCCAAAGTCGTTTTTCAATATCTTCAAAAACACTTAGTATTCTGTTTATGGAATATCCTGTTTTTTGATGCAATATTTCCTGATAATTTATTATTTTTCCATCAATAGTATAGCAAATCAGACTATTGCCTATTGAAGCCAGCCATATATTCCCTTTTGAATCTTCACATATATTGTGTACATATATATCCTCAAGACCTTTTACAGGGGTAAACTTTCCGGTCGATCGTTCAAACCAATATACTCCCTTTTGAGTACATATCCAAATACGTTTCCGTTGATCATAACAAATGGAATAGATAGAGTTATCCACATTATATTTATTATCAGAAATATAATAACGTGAGATTTCTCTTGTCTGTAAATTATAAATATTAAGTCCACCAGAAAACACTCCGATATACAATTCGTCACCAATGATTTTCATACCATGCACATTGTAATGATCAAGTCCAATATCCATTGGAATCATTGTTTTCGTTTCCGGATTAAAACAATTCAAGCCAGCATCCTCAGTACCGATCCAAATATTCCCAATAGTATCCTGACAAATTTCCCTTACAGCCTTTCCCTTTAAAGAAAACTTATCAATCAAAGGATAATAGAACTCTATAAATCGGTTCTGAACCAAAGAAACATAATTGATACCACCAAAATAGGTACCAACCCATAAACCATTATCACGATCTTTGTAAACAGAATAAATAGCGTTATCAGACAATGACAAAGGATCAAAGTAATCCCGTTTCAAACGAGTAGTACGTTTTGTTGTCTCATCATAACTATACAAACCTTTTTCCGTTGCAACCCAAAGAATATTTTCATCAATAAGGATATCATGTACAAATACTACTTCTCGTTCATCAACCCCAAGAGAAAGATTAGAAAAGCTTTTTTTACTCAGGTCATACCGAATAATACCAGAATATTGAAAGCCCAAATAAATAAAATGCTCATTACCTGTGATTACCTGCAACTGGTCATTCGGAGATCTTAGGCAATCTATCTTTATAGAATGATACCTGCCTGAAGACTGATCCAATAAAAATAATCTTCCCTTGTCTCCGCCTAACCAAACACGGTTACTTCCATCTATCCACATAGCTGTGGACAAAAAAGTAGAACGCTCTTGTTCACTCTCCTTAAATGGATAAAACGAATAATCACCTGTTTCAGGTTTATAGCAATATACACCCGCCCCTTTCTCCAAAAAATAAATCCAACCATCTGAATTCACTTTAATAGAAATAACCATATTTGAAGGGGTATTCCCCTCCTTTGTTTTCAGATTAAAATATTCCAAAGAATCACCTTTAGCATCATAACGGGATATACCGTTAGCACCAACCCAAAGCGTTCCATTCCGATCTTCACACAAGGATAATATGTAATTTACATCAAATGGGATTTTTCCATTTATTCTATGATGATACGTCTTTACTCTATTCCCATCATATCGGTTCAAACCATCACGGGTAGCAAACCACATAAATCCGCTCTGATCTTGCACGATAGAAGTTATATCATTATGTGAAAGGCCATCGTCCATGGAGAGATGAGTAAAATGAAATTGTCTACCCTCTGCTCCAAGCATCTGACAAGCGAACATTACGATACCAAACATTAATCCACGGAATAATCTCATTGCTTCATTATTTTAGGGTTCAGACACAAAATATATGCTATTTTTTATAATCAATCCATACCTTCATCTTGCCTGGCTCTCTGTTATCCCATATATAATAAGGTATAAATTTCAAAGTTTCATCAACTGATGTTCCTATGATTTCAACTACCCCTAACCCGTCATTTCGAATTGTAGTAAATGCCATATCCGAAGTAATAACAGCTTTTGTAATGGCAGGATTATCAATTTGTTCCAAGCAATATACTAACGGACCACGTTGAACAGCACGTTTGCCAACATTCGCCTTAACTCTCGGATCAGCCTCAACAAGCTCAACTTCCATATCCATACATAATTCAACCACATCTCCATCTCGCCAGTTATGTTCTAAAGTAGCATATCCTAGTTCAACTTTCGTATGTTCCATCTGTCCGTTGTACGCTAACGTATACTGTTTACACCATCCTGGTATTCTAAACTTAAGACCTGCCTTGAATGGTTTTCCCGTTTTTATTTCAAAACGGATCTTATCTTCCCACGGATAATTTGTAACCTGTTTTATCTCAACACTATCACCTTGATAGTTTATATGTGCCGTACTACCAATATAAAGATTCACCCATATATTTTTATCTGATTTCGCATATAAATAATTACCAATAGAGGGCAGAAAACGTGATATCTGACTTGGACAACAAGCTGTTCTATACCATACTTTACGATGATGTGTACCATCTGTTTCAAGCGGATTTACATAAAAAAACTTATCTCCGGACAAAGAAATTCCAGCTAAAGCTCCATTGTACATAGAGCGCTCCAAAACATCCGCATACTTAGCATCCCCACTCAGTAAATTCATCCGGTTATTCCAAAAGACCATACCGACAGAAGCACAAGTTTCACAATAAGCTTTATCATTTGGTAAATCATAATCTTCTGTAAAACCTTCATTTTCCTTGGAAGAACCAATTCCTCCTGTCAGATACATATTACGGTCAACAACATCATGCCATAATGAATCCAATGCCACCATGTATTCTTTATCATTGGTTGCAGCAGCTACATCTGCCATAGCCGTAAACATATACATTGCACGCACAGCATGGCCAGAGATTTTACGCTGTTCCTTTACCGGCAACAAATCCTGGTGGTATTCAGGACTATTCCAAGTTCCTAAACCATGCCCGCGTTGCGCTAATAACCATTTGGAGAAATCAAGATATCTGCTATCATGTGTTTTATAATACAGTTTCACTAAAGCTAGCTCTACTTCCTGATGCCCCGGTACCCATATTTTCTTATCCGGTCCAAAAGTGTCTATCAGATGATTGGCAAAACGGATAGCAACATCCAACAACTTACTTTTACCTGTTGCATCATCATAAGCAATGGCCGCTTCAATCAAATGCCCACAGCAGTACATCTCATGTTTATCCATGTCAGTCCAACGCTCGTCTATATTCCCAAGAAGATAATAAGTCATCAGATAACCATCTTCCATCTGAGCTTTTGATATATAATCAATGATAGTATCTATTTTAGCTTCTAGAGTAGGATTATCCTGATTCTTTAACGAATAAGCTACTCCCTCAATCATCTTATATAAGTCCGAATCATCATATACTAAACCTTCAAACTTACCCGGAATTACTCCTGCAGCAATAGCAAAATTACGTACTCTGTGTGTCGCATGCTCACATTGTTCAATGCAAACGCCCAAGGTTGTTGCAGCATGCGTCTCCAGTCTGGGTTTCCAAAACTGATCTGTTATAGTAACCTGAGAGAAATTTACAGGTTCCATTTTGCGCAAAAAAGGTACATCTTGCTGAGTGCAAGAACTAAACACCCATATACTCACCAACAAATAAATAAATCTTCTTATCATAGCATCTTTTTATTTATAAATTAACGGGTTCTCCAACTAAATCCACATTCTTCTCTACCACTGTTCCTTGTTTTAAAGACTGCATATCCGGTTGCTTCCCTCCAACAGACATCTTTATTGTACAGGGCATTACAATGACTCGTCCATCATCTTTTACAACTGATAAATCATCCGATTCAAGAAGAAAACGAATAGTCTTAGTCTCGCCTTTTTTTAATGAAACCCTTTTAAAACCTTTCAACGAACGTATAGGAGTTACAAACGGGAGACCTTCATGAGAGATATAAACCTGTACTACTTCATCTCCATCCATATTTCCAGTATTGGTTACATCAACAGAAAATTCTATAGGATCATTAGTTGCAATTCGGGTAGGTATTTGCAAATTAGTATATCTGAAAGATGTATAACTCAGACCATACCCAAATTCATACAAGGGATCACCCGAAAAATAACGATATGTTCTACCCTGCATACCATAATCCTCAAAACCAGGCAACTGCTCTAAGGACTTATAAACAGTAACCGGTAAGCGCCCCGAAGGATTATAATCTCCCAATAAGATATCGGCTAAAGCAGTACCGGCTGATTGTCCACCGTACCATCCTTCCACAACAGCATTAACTTTTTGATGTTCGACAGGAATACTTAATGGGCTTCCGTTTTGCAAAACAAGTACCACCGGTTTCTTTAAGTCACAAATAGCAGCAACAAGCTCTTTCTGTGTATCTGGCAAATCAATCTCAGTACGATCTCCCCCTGCAAATCCTTTACTCTTTACGGTCATTTCTTCTCCTTCCAAGTTCTGATTGATTCCCATACACAATATTACAATGTCTGATTTCCGTGCGGCTGCAACAGCTCTTTTCATTAATACCTTATTATCAGCCCGTCCCCACAGAAGTTTAATCAAGGCATGGTTTACAATCTCATGTCTATACTCTATCCTTATTTTTATCATTTCACCAGCTTTACAAGAACGTAAATAGAAGTTTTTGCGAGGATGGTGAACATTCCCATATTGAAAAGTTAAAGAGTCATTTACAAAAAACTTATAACCATAAAAACCTTCCATTCCCAAAGCATATCTACCAGTTTCAGGAATACGGACAAATGTTTCATAAACTGCTCCAAAATTATCAGCTGGCATATCTGAGTAAGGTGCTTTATCCCACCAAATGTTATTGATTTCTTTCTCAATCAAAGTATGTTTAGGATTACCCCACAAATTTGGATTATTATAATAAGCAGATCTCACTCCATTCTGTTTTCCCGTAACATCCGTAAACAAATAATCAGCGGGAATTGGCTCTATCTGTGGAAAATTCTCTGATAATTCACAACCAACCTCATACCGGATATCAGCTTCCGGAATTTTATTCCGAATACCCTGTAGCACAGTTACTCCATTTTTATTATACCCACAGTAATTCCCCCATAGAGTTTCCTCATCATTTGCCGTAGGACCAATCACTGCTATCTTTTTTATTGATTTCTTCAAGGGTAATATTCCATCATTCTTTAGTAGTACAACAGATTTATGCGCAGCTTCTAATGCTATTTGACGATTTCTGTCACTATCCACCACACTCATTGGAAGTTTAGCATACGGTACAATATCATCAGCATCGAACATACCTAACTTGAACCGGACTCTGAATAATTTCATAACAGATTGATCGATTTCCTGTTCTGTTATCAAATTCCGCTCTACCGCTTCACGTAGTCCCCGATACGCAACACCACAATTCAAGTCAGTACCTCTCTTTACCGCAAGTGCGGCAGCTTCTGCCGCATTAGCAGTTATTTTATGATCAGTATAAAAATCCCGGATTGCTCCGCAATCAGAAACTACATATCCACTAAATCCCCATCTCTTCCGCAAATATTCCTGTAATAACTCACTGCTACCACAGCATGCCTCCCCTCTAAAGCGATTATAAGCACACATTACAGACTCTACATTTGTTTTTTCCACGACTTCTTTAAATGCAGGCAAATAAGTCTCAATCAAGTCTTTCTCAGAAGTCTCAGCATCAAATTCATGTCTTAGAGGTTCGGGACCACTATGCACCGCAAAATGTTTAATTGTAGCTATCGTTTTCAAATAATGTGGATCATTTCCCTGTAATCCTTTAACAAATTGCACAGCTAACTTTCCTGCCAGAAATGGATCTTCACCATAAGTTTCCTGCCCTCTTCCCCAACGCGGATCACGAAAGATATTAATATTAGGAGTCCAAAAAGTCAGTCCTTGATAAATGCCACGCTTCCCCTGTCGCACAAAATCATGATGTTTTGCACGTGCTTCATCGGAAATGGCATCAGCAATTCTAAACATCAATTCATCATCAAAAGCAGCAGCCATACCAATTCCCTGAGGAAAGACAGTAGCTTGACCAGCACGAGCCACTCCATGCAAACATTCATTCCACCAATTATAGGATGGAATACTCAAACGCTCAATAGCAGGTGATTGATACATCATTTGGGATATTTTCTCATCAAGAGTCATCCGGCTTACTAAATCTTTAACTCTCTCTTCCACATCCAATTTTGGATTCTGAAATGGATACTTAAATGATTGAGCAAAGGTTTTCATCAATGCTCCCCCTAAAAGAAGGGCAAAAACTATTATTATTTTTTTCTTATTTATCATAGTTTATACTGTCAAAGTAAAAAACAATCAAGACATCAATCTGAAATAAAAAAGATTTTCTTCACGAAAGGATTCACTGACAAATTAATGTCAACGGACGAAGATATAGGCCTGCCAAGTACTCTGCAATCACGAATAATCACATTATTAATATTATGTACACCATCTTTTCCGAAAATTTGTGATTCTACTCCATTTAAGTTAGTCAGTACATTAACATTTGAAATCTCAACTCCATCAATTGCACAATTACCAGTGCATTCCCGCCAACTATTATCTGTTATTTCAAAATCAACTAACCGAGGAGCTTCTGCTCCATTAAAATCGAAACCTTCAATAGTTATATTTTCAAACCGAACATTCTCAATACGCGCAGAATCAAAGCCATTAATAACCATTCCGCGTTTACATTTCACTACATCAATATTCTTAAATGTGACATCTCTAAAGTACTCAACGCAAGTCTCTGTACCAATCTTTGCTGCCGCAGAATTGCTAACAGTCAAGATATTATCAAATAATATCCTCTCCGTAGCAAACACGCGTTCACTATCCAGACCTTTTACCACCACATTATCATCACCAGCATGAATCACTGCATTTACTAATGAACAATCCACAGAAGAGTCAAAATCGACCCCGTCCGTATTAGTCCAATTTTTATAAGGCCGATTATTCAAAATTTTAAGATTCTTCATGTGAAATCTTTCCGAACGATAAACCCGAGTATTCCAGAAAGTGGGATCACGAAGTACAACACCATCATAAAGCACATCCTTGCAATTAGAAGCATAGACCAAATGGAATTCACGTGCACCATTTCTCCGGAGTCCTGCCCATCCTGCACCGTCAACAGTACCATATCCTAACATCTGGAAATTAGAAACACTGTCCATCCGTATCAATGATTTATCCTGATAATCACTAGGATCTGTACTGCCCATTATCAAAGCCTCATCAGCCAGGAGAACGGTCATATTACTACGCATATACAACTCACCCGTATGATATTTACCTTTAGGAAAATAAAGTACCGCTTGTTTACGTGACGCTTCATCAATTGCCGCTTGAATTTTCTTGGTATCTTTACTTACTCCCGTAGTATCCACTCCGAACTTCAGAACATTGATAATTTCCTTATCACGTACTTGTGCCTGATAGTCTGTTACTGGATTAATCAGCAAATATAAATCCTCCAAATTATTGATTTTTACTAAGAGGTAAGCAGCCTTGTCGACAGTAAACAATAATCGATTACCTTCAGCTTTTGCCTTAATCCCTTTACGCAAAGGACTAATCACATAGCTTTGAATAGGATTATCAACAATTACCTCTATTTGTATTGGCTTCGTTTCATCATAAACCATTTGAGTATAATGAATAGGAATATCTATCTTACCTATCTTTTCAACAGACGCCTCTACCCCATTCACTTTCACACGAAATTGATTACTCAAAGGAGCATCACCTAGTCCCGAAATAAATCGGCAAGCATCAGATTCTCTTTCTCCATTTTCCGTAGAACATGCTATACAAAATAAACTAATTAATAAGTATACCCATAAATTCTTTCCCATATTCTTTCTTACATTTATTCAGTTATTAAAGCATCATGTAACAAATTATTCAAATATTCAATGCCATTACAGTCCGTTGAACGCATAAACCAGCCCTTTTCTTTAGACGATATGATGCAATCTTTCAGAACAGCTCCTTCAACCATCTTCATATCAATTACAGGGTATTTATCTGTCAACCGACAGGAAGCCAAATTATCTAATATAACGTTTGAAGCATTCGCTATAGAAAAAGGCGCCTGATTATTTGAAGACAGTAGTTCTACATTTCGTAAGGTCAACTGATTCACATTATTTGCCACCAACCCACGCTTACACTCTAATCGAATATTTTCTAAAATAATATCTTGAGGAGGTGCTTCTTGAAGTCCAATAATATTAATAGCCTGTTCTATATTATGACCTATTATATTTGAGTAACGAATATTCTTAAAGAATGGGGTTTCTTCTGTAACCGGGAATACACTTTCTGTAGTCCCTTCATATCCCATATCAATAGAAATACCTTCACGAAGGTCTTCCATGATAATGCCATTCGCTAACAGATTTTCAACCACACCTCCACGTCCACGTCCAGTTTTCACCCTTAAGCCGCGAAGCGTTCCTTTAAAAACACAATTCATTATTGTTACATTCCGAACGCCACCAGACATCTCACTGCCTATACCTACAGCACTTCTTCCATGGGCAAAAGTACAATTCATTATAGTGACATTCTCACACGGAATACCCACCTTACGCCCATGTTCATTATAACCCGATTTAAGGGTAATGCAATCATCTCCACAGTCAACATAACAATTAGAAATACGTACTCCATTACAAGATTCCGGGTTAATACCATCAGTATTCGGTGATTCATAAGGTTGTACTATAGAAACTCCCTGAATATTTACATTACGACAATAAACCGGATGAATGGTCCAAGACGGAGAATTTGTTATAGAAAGATCCGAAATTTGTACATTATTACATCGATATAAATTAATCATACGGGGACGAGGATACTTTAATGGAGAGCCTTTCGGATTATCGGGCTCACGCTCCCGAATACCACTTTGCATACGAATCTTATCCGTTTTCCAAAAGGCATCCCACCATACCTTACCCTGACCATCTATCTGTCCACGTCCGGTGATAGTTACATTTTCCAAATCGTGTCCGGTAAAAAGAGAAGCATATACCCTTCTGTTAATGCCTTCCCATGATCCCATTATCGCAGGAGTATTAGCTATATCATTATGAAAATAGATAACTGCACCTGAACAGACCTCAAAAACAATATTACTTCGTAAGAAAAGAGGGCCACTCAAATACTTTCCAGCCGGTACTATCACACGTCCGCCCCCATTAGCAGCTGCGGCATCAATGGTCTTTTGAATAGCAGCAGTACACAATGTTCCATTTCCCTTTGCTCCATAATCATTCACATTAAAGTATTGCGCAAACAAAGTGATTGGCATCAAACAAAAGAATGCTAATATTTTTTTCATCTTCATTTTTCTCAGTATTTACTTATCTACAACATTTTAACTCAACTGGACCCAACAAACCTGAAGGCACACTCTCCCAATGCGAAGCATCAAAATTACGATATGCCACATCTACTAAAAAGAATGTTTGCCAAGGAACCTTATTTTTATCCAACCAAATTATCCGGTTAGCATCTAAATTACGAACTTCAATACGAAGCTTATTATTCTTTTTTCTCAAAATTCCAGCATCTATATTTAGTTCAAAAGGAACTGACCACGAATTACCTACATACGCACCGTTTATCCAAACTTTTGCCACTTCCCGGACATCTCCCAAAGCAAGTTGGTAATGCGTGGCATGAACAGGCGGTAAGTCAAAATCTGTTTCATAAATACCTATGCCACTAAAATAAGATGCCATCGTATCCGGAGCCTCGGTCCAACTATCAACTTTTTGAATATGATAAGATGCCGGCAATTGAGGACTTCCCTCTTTAAAAGAAACATTCCAATTACCATCAATACGATAAGAAGCAATCTGTTCACTGTATTCCCATTGGAAAGATTCTCCATCATTATATAATTTAATGAAACAGGACTGTCCAGGAGCTAACTGCAAAAATATTCTATCCTTTTTTGTCCGGGCTATTCCACGTTTACCAGTCAATGGATTAAATAAAATGATCTCACTGGCAGACGGCATCCCCAACCGTATCCAACCTTCTTGGAATTCATTACTCTGATTTGCCACAAAATAAATAATTCCTTTCTCGTTTCTTTTACGGATATATTCCAATTGATGTTTGCCAAATTCTTCATTACAAACTCCAATGCTTTTCAGTGATTCAACATAATTAGCATTAACTATTACATTAGAACGATCTTTCAACCTCTTAAGCAAAGAAGCAAATTCATAACGACGTGCTTCTATATTGTAATACCCCGGAACGTCACGAGGCATACGATAAGCAAAGATAATATTGATACCGGAGGCTGCCATTCTTTCTAATTGTTGCAAAGTTTCCAATGGCATTCGTTTACAACAAGGTACGACAATTGTCTTATATCGTGTATGTCCAGAAGTAATAATATGTCCGTCTACACTTTTGCACAAAGCAAGTTGCCTATCAGAAATATAATCAAAATCAAAACCTTCTCTTTTCAAAGTACGGGCAATATCCCCTATATCCTGCCTGTAAAACCAATTATCCGGATTATGAATAGTAAACATCATTAGTTTACTTCTACCATCCTCATCATCACATTCAGTCCACAAATCATGCATTGGCATATAAAGCAGCACTTCATTATCAGGCTGGCTATTCTGCAATAGATGTTGACAACGGGCTACATAAAGAGAAAAATCCGGCATTACTTCTTTAAATGGTGTTGTATGCCCAAAATCAGCAGCGGGATAGAAATGCCAACCGGGAAATGATATTTCTTTGGGAGAATATGCTCCACAAGTAAGCATTACATGATTTATTCCGCATACAAACAACTCGTCTATCTGTGGTTTGGCTTGTGAAAGAGCAACTTTAAAGTGATCTCCCAGCCAAGTTGCAGTTTCTGATGATGTGAGTTCCTTTCCCATCACATGTGAAGCAGAAGACGCAAATTTCAATAGCATCTTATCAGGGCGTCCAAACGACTTCTCATTATAAAGTGGGTCTATACGTACATTTTTTATATGCAATGGACTCGCCCCAAACGATTCTGTTTGAGGAATATCTGATGCTCCATACAAATCAAGCCAATTGGCAGGAGAACCATGAGCTTGTTCCACAGTTTTCACAGCATTTTTTCCAGCCCAATGATGCCAGACATTAACAAAATTATCCAATAGTAAATCAGAAATAGTTTCCCGATAATCACAAAGAACCCTACGGGATTCATCATTTCTATTTGTCGGATCAAGCAAATAAAGATAACGTCTCAAATCATATCCTCTACGTTTCTTAAACTCATCCAAAAATACAGGAGAATAATCGGCTCCATATACTTCATAAGAATCATTAAAAGTAGCCCTTAAAGCAGTAGAAGAAGAAAGAAACAATGAATCAAAACGTTCTAAATATTTTGCCACTGAAGTTTTGTTAAAATGGTCTATCACAAGTCCCTCACCACCTATTCCCGAACGCTTCGTCATTTGTCCGGTAGGAAGTGAAAACAATCCATAAACTTCCCATTTCTTTGCAGGAAACTTAAAACTAAATATACCATCAGTACTCACTTTTTCTGTTAGATCCAAATAATCACCATCAGTAGAATAGGCACTTAATACACTTAACTCACCCTTTTGTAATGTTGAGAGTGCTAATGAAACCTCTTCACCAGGCATTGCCGTAAATAACCTCTTTACTACTGAGTATTGTGCAGCCATGTCAGAAGTAACATTTGGACCACCAAAAGGCCATGCCGAAGTTAAAGAAGCATCTATCCGCATACCCGCTTCCTTAAATTTTTCTGCTGTATAATTCAACATTTCAATCCACTGAGAACTCATAAAAGGAATATACTTTGTCTCATACCCTTCTACCCCATATGTAGCTGCAATACTTGCTCCTCCATATCCCAGTTCCTTAAACTGCTGCAAATGCCACTCTATTCCTTCTTTATCAACTGCACTTCCCAACCAATACCACCAAAGCCAGGGACGTTCTGTCTCTTTAAAATCTGCTAAATCCTGCTGTTGAGCCCAACCTGGGACTGCATTCAGCAACATAAGCAATAATATACTTTTTAGGACCTGCCTTTTCATATTTTCGTTTTTCATTTATACTCAGTTATTTACAACAGTAATACTATGATAATTTATTTATTACCTATTAAAAATACGGTTCCAATCAATCCTGAAGGTTCAAGTTCCCATCCAGCCGTATTAAATGAACGACGTTTAGGGTCAGCAATATAGCATTCTTGCCATGGCACTTGATGTCTATCCATGCCGATAATTCGGTTGGTAGCAAGATTTTGCACTCTGATCTCCAGTCTATTCCCCTTTTTTCTAAGTAAATCTGCATCAAAATCTACTTGATAAGGTACAGCCCAACTTTTACCAATAGACTTACCATTAATAAAAATTTCTGCCATTTCACGCACTTCCGAGAATTTCAGACGTATACGAGTAGCTTTTTCCAATCCAACAGGTAAATCGAAAGTTGTTCTATAAGTTCCTGTGCCACTGTAATAGCAATGAAGACTATCCCCAAGTTCAGTCCAGCTAGCCAAATTGGCTGTTAACACAGGCGACGGAGCAGCCTCCCCCTTACCAAAATCAATAGTCCATTCTGTACGTAAAGGGATAACAGAGCCTTTAAAAGATTCATAAGGAACTTTGCTCTTTTTGCCACAGTCAGCAAACAATATTATAGATTGCCCAGGGGATAACTGAAGGGTAATCTGGCTTTTGTCCTTCTTTTCTGTTAATGGGACAAAGAAAAAATTCCCAGTAATAGGATCATAAGCAGTTATATTTTGATAAAGTTCATCCAATTCAATACTCCCATCCTGAAATTTATCATCCAAATTAGTTATAAAGAAAACCTTACCACCATCCATTTTCTTTCTAATAAACTCTAAACCACACATTGGAAAACCTACTTTAGGGATAGCCAATGTTTGCAAAACTGAGTCTATATTGTGTACAACAGAAACTTGAGAAATATCTTTTATGATTTCCCGTTGAGCTAATAATTCATACAAACGTTGACTTACATTATTAAGCCCAGGAACATCTCCGGGTATCTGTTGATCAAAAATAACTGGTATCCCAGATTTTGCGAATTCCACAAGTTTCTGCATAGTCTCCACAGGAATTCTTTTACAGGCAGGTACTACAACCGCTTTATAAGAAGAATAGCCTCCTTTACTCCTTATTTTTCCAGCCTGAATAGTCATTTCTTGAAGTAATTTATCTGATACATAATCAAACTGATAACCAGATGACTGCAAATGTTTAGCCGTAACTGCAAAAGGCCAGTCATTACCCCATTTCGTAGGAATATGATCCATCATAGCAAGTACCCCCAAGTCCCTCCGAACCTCACTGAAATAGTCTGAAACCGGATAATAAAGTAGTATATCATTATCGGGTTGGGAATGTTGCAACACATTCTGAATTCTAGCAATATACAAACTAAATTCAGGCATATAATTCATAAGAGAGGAGCGTACTCCGAAATCAGGTGCAGGATAAAACACCCAACCTGGATAAGCAGAATCAAGAGGAGTATTCGTTGCGCTTATCAAATGAATATGATTAACCCCAGCTATAAAAAGTTTATCTACTTCCGGTTTTACCTGAGATAATGCGGTACGAAAATGATTCGTCAGCCAAGTAGCAGTTTCACTTGATACTAACGAGTGCCCCATCAAATTACCAGCAGAAGAAGCAAATTTCATATGGAGAATATCAGGACGCTTATATGGTTCTCTGCGCGTATCCTCGTCCACCCTGACCTTGTCAATATTAAAACAGCTAGGGCCAAAAGACTCACATTGTGGAATATCTGCTGCGGCATACATATCCAATATATTCGAAGGACTTCCATGTGCTTGCTCTATTGTTTTAAAAGAGCGGGTATTACTCCAGTTTGTCCAACTCTTTAAAAAATTATCCAATATAAGGTCAGCTATCGTAGTACGATAATCACAAAGAAAACGCTCTGTCAATTCATTATTTTCATTTTTCAATAATAAAGAGAAATAAGGCTTTGGAGAATAACCACGTCTTTTCTCAAACTCTGTGATAAAGGTTGAAGTATAATCAGCTCCATATACTTCATATGAATCATTGAATAAAGCACGAACACCTTCTATATTTCCCAAATCTTTTTCAAAGCCCGCAAGATAATTCTGCAAGGATTGCTCATCAAAATGGTCAATTACAAGTCCTTCTCCTCCTGGTGATGAGCGTTTTACCATTTGGTTGGTAAAACCACCGATGACTACTTCTATCACCCATTTACCTTCAGGCAAAGAAGAGGAAAGTACTCCATTACCATTTACTTTAGAAGTCAAGTCCAAATACTCTCCTTTATCAGAAAATGCTGATATGGAAATAACATATTCATCCGTTGTATCTTCTATCACTTTCTGTCTAATGCTTTCGCTAGCTCCAAAGCTATCCAAACGTTTTAGGAACTTTGCTCCATCCACTTTTTTCACTTGCTTACCTCCAAAAGGCCATGCTGACGATAAAGCCATATCTACCTTCATATTGAGCTGCGAAGCTCTCTTCAATGTATACCGAATCATCTTATACCATTCTGGACTGCGATAGGTTATTTGTTTATCTTCATATCCTTTCACTCCATAAGAAGATATAACAACTACACCACCATATCCAGCCTTTGAATAAGCTGTCAGATGTTGATTTATCAGTTCCTCTGAAACAATATTCCCTAACCAGAACCACCAAATCCATGGTCGTTCTTCAGCAGCATATTTCCGAGCATCATTCCAAGAAATAACCGATTGAGCTTCTAATTGCAACAAACCAGAAGTAAAAGCCAGAAAGAAAATTAAGATACACTTTTTCATTGCATATATCGTTATTGTTTTATGTAAATATCTTCTCCTTGCAGCCATGCTAAAAAACAAGGAGAAGATATATTATTTTTTATTGTAGAAGCCACATCAGGTTATCAACACCATCCGTACCATCAAATTGTCTTTTAATAGCTTCCTGAACATTCGCTTCATTGGTCTGATATTCTGTCTGTGGATATCTCCACCTTACAGGAATCTTTCCACTCGGATTATTCATATTATCGCCAATATTTAAAACAGGAATCCCAGTGCGACGAATATTATAGAATGGTTCCCAACCAGAATTATTAAAAAATGCAATATATTTTTGATTAAGAATCTGTTCCAATTGCCCACCATAAGCCACAACTGAACTATGTAAATATTCTGAAATAACAGATTCACTGATTCCATAAAATTACATAGAAGCACGGATTCCTTTTTCATACTGTTCCTCAGCATCTCCCTGTATCCATCCTCTATTAATTGCTTCTGCAATATTAAAACAAAGTTCAGAATAACCCAACAATATCATTGGTTCTCCAGTAGGAGTACAATAATAAGTTCGATTATAAATGGAAGCTTTATCACGAGCAGCATAGATATTATCATAACTATCATTACAATCCACACCACCGTATTCCATAACATCAAATTCTATATTATCTGGATTAGCGGTTACCGCCTCTTTCGTACGCTCGGCAATAACAGAAATACGTGGATCATTATACTTCTTGATTAAATTATAATAAGTATTCCCTATTCTATAATAATCAGAATTAGCTAACTGATAAAACAGCAAGTAACGATTCCCCTCTATATCATACCACTTAAATGTCATATTATCATCATTTGAGGTAAATAATGGATATTTTGACGGGTTATTCAATATCTCTGCAAACTGCTCTTTTATTTTCAAATCAGTATCATCAACTTTTTTACTTAGATTTATAAGAATTCGCAATCGCAAAGCATTTACTGCTTTCTGCCACCCCGCAACATCACCTCCGTAAATAAGATCACCACTCCCAACTGATACTTTTCTGGTTACAGCATCTCCTAAAATAGAATTAGCTTCTTCTAAAAGGGATAAACAATTCATAAAAACATCTTTTTGGCTATCGTATTTCGGAGTAAAGTTACTTTCCGATTTACCTTTCAATGCATCATTCATAGGAATGTCCCCCATCTGCATGGTCATATCCATCAAGCAATATACCTTAAAAAAATTTGCAATTCCACTATAAGCAGGCGTATTGATGCGATCTCCCTCAAATTCCATAGAAGCTACATCACGTAATACGGAATAAGGACTAAAGCTCGCTTCACTTCCCAGATATCCCTGAAACGAGATATCGCCTTGTTGAGAAGAAATAGAAGCAATATATTGTGCCCATCCATTATAAGTTCCTACAATAGGACGATATGCTCCCAATGTGTTGGCTATCACATTTGTCAGAATCAATGTTGGAGGCACCTGACCTTCGGATGGTGAATTAGGATTCACTTCATATTCTGATAAAGGCTGGCAAGCAGAAAAAAAGAAGATACCTGCTACCATAGTTATTAATTTATTATTTGTAATCTTCATAATATCTAACTTTACATTAATTCAACTTTTAGAACGTCAAGTTCACATTAAATCCCACATTACGGAATGAAGGAGTTTGCAAATTATCCCAAGTCGTATCTTCATTATATTGATCTGGATCAACCAAGCCCGATTTTGTAATTAAAAAGAGATTCTTTGCAACTAAAGATACATTAGCTCCTTTTATAAAAGTATTTTTCAAAAGCGCACTAAGATCATAACTTAATGAAATTTCACGGAACTTCAAAAATGACCGGTCAACAAGCACGCATTCATCAATACCATAATATCCTTTGGAGTTCTGTATATAATCAAAATAGTTTGTAGTCTTTGTATTCGGAGCAAATTGCCGGGTATCACTGATAACATTACCATCTCCATCGCGTTCTAATGTACCGGAAATTACATTTACTCCCTGAGCCAAATAATCTTTACCCGCATACCAATCTTTACGTGCCTGATCGTCAATATCCAAAGAACGACCGCCAGCCCACATATATCGATTGTACTGACTCAACATTTTTCCACCAATGCAAGCATCAAATGAGAAGTTCAATGTAAGTTTACCATAAGACATGGTATTTGTAAACCCTACCATTAAATCGTTATTTGCATATCCTAGTTTTTGTTTAATATCATCTTTCTGAATCTGCCCATTAGCTCCAATAATTACTTGTCCCTCATATTCACTTCCTTCCGGAGCACACATCATGGCTGTACCGTATATAGCATCCATTCGATCACCAACTTTCAATTCACCATATTTTGTCTGACCTTCAGGAAGTTCTTTCAAATATTTCCGATAAGAGGATAAATTCAGCACAGCTTCCCAACTAAAGCCTTTCGGATTTTTAAAAGGTGAACCTGTAATAGCAAGCTCCCATCCTTTACGTAGTGTTTTTAAACCATTCAATACATACGATGTCCATCCGGAAGCTTCAGATATAGGTTGAGAATAAGTCTGCGGCCCATCTATAAAATAAAAATAAGTCGCATCAAACGCAAGGCGGTTCTTAAACAGACGAAGCTCACCACCAACTTCATATCCCGTACTATATGACGGTTTTATATCCTTTGAATAAATACTTGACGGAGATGTAAGGCCAATATTATTATTCCACGATTGGGTTTGCGTATAAACCGAAGCAAAATAATAAGGAGAAAAGGCACTACCCACCCGTGCAAACGAGCCCCTTAACTTCAAATAACTGACGAACTCAGGCAGCTTTACATATTCAGAAACAATGGTTGCCAATTGTGCAGATGGATATAAATAACTATTTTTACCAAAAGTAGGAATAGTAGATGACCACTGATTACGTGCCGTCAAGTTCAGTAATATATAGTTTTTCCAACCTAAATCAAGATATCCATATACGGCATACTCTGCCAACTCCCGCTTGTAACTTGTGGGTTTCGTAGGCTTTAATGTGTTTTCAAGTGTATAAATCCCCGGAACCGCAAGTCCATCCGTGCTTGCA